>CXWL01001772.1_pt1 | contig 95212 bp, 96 predicted proteins | sample 590931 | NCBI WGS metagenome assembly CXWL01 (sample SAMEA3498368, study PRJEB10139) | groundwater metagenome | biome: water well; material: biofilm material | place: Germany | collected 2015-04-27 | reverse complement strand
CTAGAAACTACTGTCAACAAAGGTCTTGCAGGTCGCCTGAGGCGAATGAACCGGACACTAGTGACTTTGGGCCGAGATTGCCAGCTCGGACAACCTAGCGGGCAAGTCCCCGACCATTAACCCAAGCCGCGGGGACTTGACTGAGATGCTTTCGAGGTCCAACTCTTGATACTCGGACTCCAAATTAGCCTGACCTTTTCGCACTGAGGTCTGTTGAGCCTTCCAGGCTAAACCTACCCCAGTTAGAGCCAGCCTCCGCAGCCTCGAGAAGGAACTCAGATCGTAGCTACCGGAGCCTTCCAAAGAAAGGCTTGTCGTCTGTGAAGGAAGGATGGGGAGTGGCGCTCCCGAAACCCCGACCAGCGTCAACTCCTTCGCATTGCTTGGAAGCAGGTCGCTCCGGGCCGAATACGGCAGACGAGCCACCCTAAGAAAGGGTGGAAATGAAACCCCTCTACCTGCCAGATCAAATTTCTCTAAGTCTATGGAGCCTAAAGTCCTCGGCCAGTACTGAACCATGCGCTCTTCATCTACGTCTCCCTTCGAGCTTAGGGCCTGCAGACCTACAGGTAGGTCTGCAGGGTCAATTTCCACTCTAGATGCTTTCAGGTAAGCGAGCGGTGCCGAAACCGGCCCCTTGGCTCGAGCACTCCCCTCAATGGTCACTTCGAGAGTGGCGCTGCCCAGCCAATCGAGGCTTGCAACCGGCCCTGGAATCTCAATAGAGCGGAAGTGCGCCTGCTCTTCGCAGAAGTCACGAGGCAGTCCGCGAGATTCGCGCAGCGCTTCTCTGCATTTCTGAATTCGAGCCGAGAACCGAGGCGTCCCAAAGTTATAGACGAGAGTGATTGCGACCGTCAAACTCACGACCACCAGACCGAGCCGGAAGAGCACCCTCAGCCTAGAGGTGCAGATTTTGATAAGAATGAACGCGAGTCCGACCGTTAGCGCAAGAAACCCTCTCGCCTCTCGGGGATAGTCGAAGATAATCGACATTAGAAGCGTAAGCAAAAAGAACAGAAGAATCCCCTCTACAGTCTTCCGCCGGTTTTCTCGGTGAAACGCTGCTCGAAGGAGAGTTGGGAAATTGAATACGTGTTCAGGATCCATTGCACTGGCCCAGGCTCCTTGCCGAGGCAACGCCTCGGTTCCAGCTAGCGTGGCTTCGTGCTCGAACGGGGATTCTTAGCTATAGCAATTGCGTTGTCAACCCCTTGCCTTCAAAATTCAGTGGCCTCTCGGCTCCGACAGAGCACTCACGGCGGCGCGTGCAACGGTCGGTGACAGATTGTCGGTGCCAGTGAGCTGTCGCAGCGTGCGAGGTTTCTCCGCCGCCAAGACAGCGGCTCGGGGAGACCCACTGGCACGCGCTTGACCTGGGTTCGCAGAAGCTCCCAAGAAGGCCTCCAGCAGCTTCGCGAGCCCAAGCCTCAGCTCCCGACTGGCGGAAATTATGTAGGAAGCCCGAAGCCGATTTCCCCTGCAACCCCACTACACTGCGAGAATCGGGACTGCATCGTACTGTACCCCCACCCACCCAAAGAGCTGGGTAGGTCGGCCACCGACCATGCCGCCGTTCGCCGCGTGCCACCCCGGGACCGGGATCGAATTCGGCGGCGCTCGTGGAGTTCGGAGGAAGAGCTGGGCGGGCAGCGGGGGCGACCTCTCCCGCTCGGCCGACTCACTGGCGCCGAGGACCGACGGATGTACGCCCCGCCGCGGGCGCTCTGTCAGGAGGGGAGGGCGATTCATGGATGGCCGAACGGACAAGCCGGAGCCTCGATCCGTTGGCGTCGGGGCGGGGACTCAGCCATTGACTTAGGTCCCTGGGTCGGAGCAGACTTTCCTCCGTGAGGATTACCTGGGATTCCTCGAAGGACCTCGCGAGCCAGAAGAAACACGGGGTGGCGTTTTCGGAGGCATCCGAACTCTTCCTGTCCGGCCACGACTACCTCGAGATCTACGACCAGGAGCATTCGAACCTCGAAGATCGCTTCCTCGCGATCGGCCGCATCCGGCGAGGCGTCGTGCTCGTCGTCTGGACGGAGCGAGACGGGGATGAAGTCCGCCTCATCAGTGCAAGGTGGGCCGAGCGACACGAGATAGCGTTGTTCCAAGAGTTCGAAAGAAGGTTGACATGACTGACATTCCCGAGCTGACGGAACTCGACTTCGCCCGAGCACTGCCCGCGAGTGTCCGCCGCCGGCTGATGCGCGGAGAATTCGAAACCGGTGCGGATGTGGCCGCGCTCCGGCGCTTCCTAGGGTTGACCCAGGACCAAATGGCGCGGGCCGTGGCGATCAGCGTGCATACCCTCCGCAATTGGGAACAGGGCCGGCGGCGACCCGAAGGGCCGGCCATCGCCCTGTTGCGGATCGCGGCGCGCCATCCACGGATTCTGCTCGAAGCCCTCAAGGGCGTGAACTCCGCGGCTTGAGCTCTCGCCTCCCAAGAAGAAGTCAGCCGCCGGCTGGTGGCTTCGACGGTCCGCCCTCTCGGGAGCGGCGCCGGAGTTGCGGCGGATATCGGCTTCGGGCATGATCTTCCTACCGCCACCGCTTCCCCCACCCGGAAGCCGATCCGCGCGGAAACCTCCCCCACCATCGAAGAGTCCGGTCAGAGGACAGCGAGCAATGCCTGGGTGTCACCCGCCGGCCNNGCCGGCCTGCGGCCGTCGGCTGAACCCAGGCGCTCGGCCTTTTCGCCCTTCGGGCTCAAAGGCTGGTGCCTCGGCGCAGCGTGGGTGCGGTACGCGCTCCATGGCGCGCAGCTCCAGCTGCAATTCGGCGCTGGGCGACACCTACGCGAAGGCGCAGTAGTACCAAGGTCCCCAGAGGTGCCGGGCCGAGAGGACGGAATCGCCGAAATCGAACCGGCTAGACTGGATATCCCGAAGACTGCCGCGCTCGTCGTAGACGACCCCGAAGGAATGACCGGCGAGGCCATCCCACACGAAGGCCACTCGGGCGTTCAGCCCTGGGTCTTCGACAAAGCACCGATGTTCAAGGACACAGCGGGCAGGACGCCCGGCCTTCAGGTCGGCAATGTCCTGAGCATGGCGGAGCGAGTCGACCCAGGCGCGGAAGTAGACCGCCGTCCAGAAGCGAACGGGCGAGAACCAAAGCGACAGAGCGGCTACTAACAATGCGAGCGCCAGAAGATCGCGCCGGCTCCGCCTGCGAGCCACCCGGACCGCCACCCACAGGAGAAGCGCCGCGCCGGCAAGGGCGAGAACGAACTCGATGGCTATGCCGCGAAGGACATCAATCCACGCGTCGGCCAGCGCGAAGGTCCCGAGGATCAGAACCCAGGCGCCGACTAGCAACTCAGTGCGTTCGAGACGAGCTGCCAATCCGCTTTCCTTCCGGCTCAGCGGGATTCAGGCCCCGAAGAGCCAGAGTGATCAGCTTGCGCGGGTTGGCCGAACTCGGCCGGCCGCCCCGACGAACGACGGCCCGAGAGAGCATCTCGTCGGTCAGCTCCGGAAGCTCGTCGTATTCCACGGGGGCGATGGCGTGGGCATCAACCTGCGCCAGGTTCGACTTCGAAGCACGGTGGGAGGCGTTCTTGCTCACGGGATTGGCTTTCTCCGGGCAATTGTAACTACGCCAACCACTCGAGCAACCATGCCTCACCCTCGCCTTCCGGCAGAGCTCCCACTTTGCCGCGTGCACCGGTCGGTGCTGGGCGAGGTGCTGCCGTACAATGCCGAGGTCGCCCAAAGGACTGCCCCATGCATCCCGAGCTGAGCCTGGACTCCACCACCCTTGCCGCCTGCTGCCGCAGCCGAGGCATTCGCAAGCTCTCGCTGTTCGGCTCAAGGCTCCGCGGAACGGCTCGGCCCGACAGCGACCTCGATTTGCTCGTCGAGTTCACTCCCGACAGCCAGCCGACTCTCTTCGACGTGGCGACCATGGAGAGCGATCTCTCTACCCTTCTTGGCGGTCGGCGGGTAGACCTACGCACTCCGGCCGAACTCTCCCGCCACTTCCGAGACGATGTTCTCCGACGCTCGCCCTTCCGAAAGAGCGCTCACCTCGGGGCGTACACCGATCGGCCCTCGGCGCAGCGAGCCGGCGGGGCGTGCGAGGTCGCCCAAGCTGCCCGCCCAGCTCTTCCTCCGGGCTCCACGGTCAGCGCCGAAGCCGACAGCTCCCTCCGGGGTGGCACACGTCGAACGGCGGCACAGGCGGTCGCCGACCTACCCAGATCTTCTTCCCCGGCCGAGGCGGGTACGCCGGCTCAACAGGCCCGCCGCCCAGCGGGGGCGATCGTCCGGCCGGAAGCGAGCGCCGCAGCGAAGCGGAGACTCTCGGTGGGGGTGGTTCCCTTGCACTCTCTATTGATATTGGCCTATCATTATCGTCGTGAAGTCCCTCAGATTACTCCTCGCCTCCTTCGCTCTCGCCTTCCCCGCAGCCGCCGAGCGCCTGGTAGTGGCGGTGACCGTGGCGCCCCAGGCGTATTTGGTCGAGCGGTTGGCGGGAAATGCGGTGGAGGTGCTGGTGATGGTGCCGGCAGGAGCGGGAGGGGAGGCGGAGCACTACTCCCCGACGCCGTCGCAGATGCGGGCGCTCGAGCGCTGCCGGTTGTATTTCAAGGTCGGCCACCGGGCATTCACGCTCGAGACGGTGCACGTCGAGCCGTTTCTGGCGTCCCATCGCGAGATTCGGCCCGTGAGCCTAGCCGGGGCGGAGCGCGATTCCTTGCCTGGAGACCCTCACCTGTGGTTGTCGCCACGGCGGATGGCCCAGGCCACGAACGAGCTGGCCCAAGCCCTCGGCGAGCTGTTGCCGGCCGAGCGCGCGGAGATCACATCGCGGGCGGCCGAGTTGGCGGCCGAAATCGCTGAGCTCGATGGCGAATTGGGTCGGCGCTTCGCGGCGGCCGCGGAGAAGACGTTCTTCGTCAATCACGGCTCGCTCGGTTACTTCGCCCGCGACTACGGGCTGATCCAGCGCGCCCTCGAAGACCACGGCCGCGAACCCACGGCGTCGCGCCTGCGCCGGTTGACGACCGAGCTGCGCCAGCGTCGGGTGCCGGTGGTCCTAGTGCAGGACGGCTTTTCGCGCGCTGCCGCCGAGATCCTGGCGCGGGACGCGGCCCTCGAGCTGCGCGCCTTCGACCCCCTCGAGCGCGATTGGCTAGCCGCCACCCGCCGGCTCGGCGATGCCGTGGCCGCGGCCCTGGCACGGGAACTGGGACCGTGACGCCGAGCCTCCGACTCCACGGCGCCGAGGTGCGCCACGGCCGAGACGTCGCGCTCCAAGGGGTCGACCTCCAAGTCGAGCCCGGGGAACGGCTGGCCGTGATGGGCCCGAACGGCGGCGGCAAGACGACCCTCGTGCGCCTGCTGCTCGGCCTCGAACGGCTGGCCGCGGGCCGCCGCGAGGCCGCCGGCTGGCCGCGGCGGCCNNGCAGGTGCCGGGCTTCGACCGGGGCTTTCCCGCCACCGTCGCCGCGGTGGTGGCGGCGAGCGCCCCGGGCTCCCCCACCGAGCGCCGCGAACGGGCCGCCGCGGCCCTCGCAGACTTCGGCCTCGAGGACCTGGCGCGGGCTTACCTGAGCGAGCTGTCGGGCGGTGAGCTGAAGCGGGTGCTGCTGGCCCGCGCCTTTGCCGCCGACCCGGATTTTCTCGTGCTCGACGAGCCCACGGCGGGGCTCGACGGCCCCTCCCGCGAGCGGCTCTGGCAGCGGCTCGCGCGCCTCGACCCCGCATTCACCGTGATCCTCGTCACCCACGAAACGCCGCCGCTGAGCTTCGTGCCGACCCGTTCGTTGTGGGTGGATCGCCACGTCGGTGCGCTGCCGGAGGCCGGCCATGGCTGACTGGACCGAGTGGTGGCAGCTCGAATTCTTCCGCAACGCCCTGGCCGCGAGCGTGCTGGCGAGTGTGTTGTGCGGGGTCGTCGGCACCCTCGTGGTGCTGCGCCGGCTGGTGGCGCTTTCCGGTTCGATCGCCCACGCTGCTTTCGGCGGGCTCGGCGCGGCTTTCTACGGCGGCTTCGATCCTCGCCTCGGCGCCCTCGGCGTGGCGCTTGGAGCCGCGGCGGCCTTGGCCGGCCTGGATGCCCGCGGTAGCGAGCGCCAGGATGCGGCCCTCGGCGTGCTGTGGGCCGTCGGCATGGCCGTCGGCATGGTCTTCGTCCACCTCGCGCCCGGTTACCCGCCGGACCTGCTCGCCTACCTGTTCGGCAACGTGTTGCTCGTGCGGAGCGCGGACCTGGCCGTAGCGGCGGCGGCCACCGGTATGGTGCTGGTGACCTTCGCGGTCGCCGCCCGCGGTCTCGTGGCGGTGGCCTTCGACGAAGACCAGGCGCGGCTCGACGGTCGCCCGGTGGCGCTGCTGCGTTTCGTGCTGCTGGCCCTCGTGGCGCTATCGGTCGTGGTGTTGCTGCAACTGGTCGGCATCGTGTTGGTGGTGGCGCTGCTGTCGATTCCGCCGCTGGTGGCCCTGCGCATCGCGCGGGGCCTCGGGGCTGTCGTGGCCACCGCCACCGGCGTCGCCCTGACCACGACCGCCGGGGGCCTGGCCCTGGCGATGGTTCTCGACTGGCCGCCCGGTCCGGTCATGGTGCTGCTCGGAGCCCTGTTACTCGGCCTGTCTCGGCTGGTTCCGCCGCCCGCGGCCCGGCCCGCGGCTCGAAATCGTGCGGAGGGTAAGCGGTGAAGCTTCTGCTCGACGGCCTCGTGGCCAGCTCCCAAGCCCTGGCCGCCGCGGCGCCGTGGGTGCTCTTCGGCTTGGCCCTTGCCGGCCTGCTCCATGTGCTCCTGCCGCGAGGGCTGATCTCGCGTTGGCTCGGGCGCCCGGGGTTGTCCGGCGTCGCCCGCGGCGCCTGGCTCGGTCTGCCCCTGCCGCTGTGCAGCTGCAGCGTGGTGCCGGTGACGTTGGAGCTGCGCCGCAAAGGTGCCACGCGCCCGGCCAGCCTCTCGTTCCTGATCACCACCCCGGAATCGAGCGTCGACTCGGTGATTCTCACCTGGGGCCTGCTCGGGCCGGTGATGGCCGTGGCGCGACCGGTGGCGGCGTTTTTCTCCGCCCTGCTCGCCGGGGCGGTTTCGATCGCCATTGACGACGACGATCGCGACCGGAGTTCGTACCTCCCCCACGATCACCACCACCACCATCACGACCATCACCACGGTCCCCACGACCACGATCACTCCCACGGGCTCGACGACGCGGCCGATGCGGAGTTCGCCGAAGGGCGGCGGAATCTCGTCGCTTGGTTGCGCTCGCTGCCGCGGCGGCTGGCCGGTCCGTTGCGGCCGGAAGACCCGACCCTGGCGCCGATCTGGCGGCGGCTGGGCAAACCGGCCCTGCGCTACGGCTTCGTCGAGCTGGCGGACGACGTGCTGTTCTGGCTGGTGCTCGGCGTGGTGGCGGCGGGCGCGCTGTCGATCCTGCTGCCGACCGGCGGGCCGATCCTCGGTTCCGGGTTGCTGACCATGCTCGTGATGCTCGTCGTCGGCATCCCGATGTACATCTGCGCGTCGGCTTCGACCCCGGTGGCGGCGGCCCTCATCGCCAAGGGCGTCAGCCCGGGCGCCGCCCTCGTCCTGCTGCTCTCGGGACCGGCCACCAACCTGGCCACGATCTTCACCCTCGGCCGTCACTTCGGCGCCCGCTTCGTGCGCATCTACGTCGGCGCCGTCGCCGTGGGCGCCCTCGCTGCCGGCCTCGCTCTCGATGCCCTGGTGGCCCGTTTCGGTTGGCAGATCGTCTCGCGGATGAACCCGGAGGCCGGCGGCGCCTCGAAACTCGAGCTCGCCTGCCTGGTCGTGCTGCTGGCTTTGACCGCTTGGCGGTTCCGCCACGGTGCGGCGCACCGCGGCTGGTCCGACGTGATGACCCAGGTCCAGGCCCTGGGCACGCTGCTGGCCCCGGCACCGACCGTGTCGGAAGACGGCACACCGGACCCGCGGGGCCCCTGGCGCCGGCTCGCCCCGCGTTTGGCGGCGGGCGGCGCGGGGCTCGCCCTGGTGCTCTGGCTGGGCTCCGGCTTCGTCACCGTGCCCCCCGGCAGCCGCGGTTACGGCCTGCTGCTGGGCCGCCTGGTGGCCCGCGATCTGCCGCCCGGCCTGCACTGGCTGCCGCCGTGGCCGGTGGCGCGTTTCGACGTCTGGCGGGTCGATTACCCGCGCAAGGCGGATCTCGGGTTCCGCAGCGACTTCGAGCTGATCGCTCGGCGCCGCGAGCTGACGCTCTTCGCCGACCCCCGGGGCTGGCACAGCCCGGTGGCGGCCATGAACCCGCAGCCCGAGGAAGCGGCGTACCTGACCGCGGACGAGAACCTGCTCGAGATGAGCTTCACGGTGCACTACACCGTGAACGATCCGTCCGCCTTCTTCTACGGCACCCGCAAGGAGGTCGACCTGGTCGCCCTGGTGGCCGAGGCGACGGCGCGGGAGCTGGTCGCGACCACCGCCATCGACGACCTGCTGACGACCGCTCGGGCGAGCTTCGAACGCACCTTGGCGGAGCGCCTCGGGGAGCGGCTGGCGGGCCTCGGCGTCGGCGTCCGGGTCGACACCGTGCGCATCGTGGATCTCCACCCGCCGGCGGAGGCGGTGGCAGCGTTCCGCGACGTGTCGTCGGCGCGCGAGGAACGCGAGACCCGCATCCACCGCGCGGGCGAGCTCGAGGCCCGTGAGGTCCCCCGCGCCCGCGGCGAGGCCGCCCTGCTGATCGCGCGGGCCGGCGCCGAGGCCGAGGCGGCCCGCCAGTTGGCCGCCGGGCGCGCTCGCGGCTTCCTCGCCCAGGCCGGCGCCTACGCCGGGGCCCGCGCCGTGCTGCGCCACCTGCTGTGGATCGAAAGTGCCGAGCGCGCCCTCGCCGGCAAAGAAAAACTCGTGGTGCCCCCGGGCACCGCCCCCGGCTCCGGCGTCACCCTGTGGCGCGATCGCGAGCCCAACGCCCCTCCCTCGAAGAACCGCTGACGGGAACCATGTCGCGAACCACCCTGCGTTTCGTCCTGCTCGCTCTGGCCGGCCTGTGGGCCACCACCTGCCCCTTCACCATCGAAGAAGGCCAAGTGGGGATCGTCACCCGCTTCGGCCGGGCGTTGCCCACGCTCGCCGAGCCCGGCCTGCACTGGAAAGCGCCGTGGCCGGTGGACGCCGTGGTGCGCCTCGACCGCCGCTTGTTGGTGTTCGACAACGAACCCACCGAGATGCTGACCCGCGACCGCAAGAACGTGCTGGTCGACAGCTTCCTGTGCTGGCGCATCGCCGACCCGCTGCGCTTCGCCCAGACCGTGCGCACCGAGGCCGAGGCCGAGGCCCGCCTGCTCGATCTCTCGACCGCCGCCCTCGGGGCCGCCCTCGGCACCGAGCCCATGGAACACCTGATCAACCCGGACCCGACCAAGGTACGCATCCGCGAGATCGCCCGGCGGGTGACCGCGGAGGTCGCCGAGGTAGCACGCGCGAGCTTCGGCATCGAAATCGTGGAGCTCGGGCTGAACGGCTTCAACCTGCCGCCCCAGAACCGCGCCAGCGTGATCGAACGCATGCGGGCCGAACGCGCCCGCATCGCCACCGCTTACCGCAGCGAAGGCGAAGAAGAAGCCTTGAAGATCGAGGCCAGCGCCACCGCCGAGCGCGAGCGCATCCTCGCCGAGGCCCGCGCCGAGGCCGAGGCGACCCGCGGCGAAGGCGAGGCCGCGGCCCTCGCCTTGTTCGCCGACGCCTACGCCCGAGACCCGGAGTTCTACCGGTTCCTGCGCTCCCTCGAGGCCAGCGAAGCGATCCTCGACGAGAACACCACGATTTTTCTGCCCGCCGATTCGAAACTGCTCGAGGCCCTCGGTGAGCGCTGAGCCGCAGCCGCGTTCCGTCGTCCTGCTGCGCGGGTGGGCCGACCGCCTGCGCCGCCACCCCCGGGCCGCCCTCGGTGGTCTCCTCGGCGGCCTAGCCTTCGCCTGGCTGCTGACCGGCGTCCACGCCGTGCGCCACGGCGACTCGGCGGTGGTCCTGCGCTTCGGCCGGCTGCTCGCCGCCGAAGTCGAACCCGGCCTCCACTTCGCCCTGCCGCGCGGCGTCGATCGTCTGATCGAGCGGCGCACGGGTGAGGTGCTGCGCGCCGAAATCCAAGGCGAACGCGGCCCCGAGTTGCCGCTCGTCACGGGCGACGAGAACCTCATCGAGGCGACCCTCGTGGTCCAGTACCGGATCACCCGGCTCGGCGACCACCTCTTCGCCGTGGCCGACCCGGACGAGTTGGTCCGCCAAGCGGTGCGCGCCGGCTTCACCACCGCCGTCGCCGGCATGACCGTCGAGGACGTGTTGACGGTCGGCAAGGCCGAGATTCAGAACCGCGTCCGCCACGACACCCAGGAGCTGCTCGACCGCTGCCGGGCCGGAGTGTCGTTAGTGGCGGTCAACCTTCAGAGCGTCGATCCCCCGAGCGAAGCGGCCGGAGCCTTCCGCGCCGTGCTCGACGCCCGCGCGCGCGCCGCCGAGGCGGTCAACCAGGCCGAGGGCCGGCGCGACAGCGAATTACGCCTGGCCCGCGGCGAAGCCGCCAAGACCACCACCGACGCCAAGAGCACCGCCCTGGTGCGCGGCGAGCACGCGCGCGGCGCCGCCGCCCGCTTCACCGCTTTGTCCTCGGCCGCCCGCCGCACCCCGCAGCAGACGCGCACCGACCTGCGCCTGGCGACCCTGCGCCGCAGCCTGGCCAAGGCCCGCCTGGTGGTGCTGGCCCCGGGCCAGAAGCCGCGAGTGGAGGTGAACTTCGACGAGCGGCGGCGGTCGCCACCGGCGCCGGTCACCAGAGTCGAGCCGTCGAACCCCGATTCCGGAGAGCATCCATGAAGCGCGTCGCCGTCCTCCTCGCCCTCGCTGCCACCGGCACCACGAACGCCGAGAATTCCACCTTCGAGCCCCCTGCCGAGCCGCCGCGGCTGACGGCCCGCGCGGCCACCGCCGCGGTCGTCGTCGACGGCCGGCTCGATGAGCCCGACTGGTTGGCGGCCCCGGCCACCGCGGGGTTCGTGCAGATCGAGCCCCAGCAGGGCCAACCGGCGGCCGAGGGCACCACGGTGCGGGTGCTGTTCGACGACGAACACCTCTATTTCGGCTTCGACTGCCTCGACAGCGCCGGCCGAGTCGGCGTGCGCTCACCCGACTTCGGCCGCGACTTCGACAGCGAGAGCTTCGACCACGTCACCGTGGTGCTCGACGCCTTCTCGGACGGCCGCAGTGCCCAAGTCTTCGCAGTCACCCCCTTCGGCGTCCAGCGCGACCTCGAGACGGCGGAGAACGGCACCCGCCTGGACGAGGACTGGAATGCCGCGTGGACCGCCCGTGCGCACTTCACCCCGACCGGCTGGAGCGCCGAGATCGCCATCCCGTGGCAGAGCCTGCGGTACCCACCGACGGCCGGCGAGTGGGGCGTCAACTTCGTCCGCCGGCTGCGGCGCACGGACGAGTACAGCGGCTGGTCGCCGTGGCCACGGGCCTACAGCCCCTACCGCCTGGCCTATGCCGGGCGGCTCGCGGGCCTCTCGGCGCCGCCCCCGGGGCGCAATCTCGGCTTCCAGCCCTACGGCTTGTTCCGCGCCGAGCGGCGCACCGGCGAGGTCGAAAGCAACGACGACGACTTCGAGCTCGGCGGCGAGCTCAAATGGCGGCCGACGCCCCAGACCGTCGTCGACGTCACCGCCAACACCGATTTCGCCCAGGTCGAAGTCGACCGCCGGGTCGTCAACCTTGGCCGTTTTTCGGTTTTCTTCCCGGAGAAGCGGCCGTTCTTCCTCGAGAGCTCGGCGCTCTTCGACAACGGCTACTTCGACGTCAAGCCGTTCTTCTCGCGCCGCATCGGGCTCGATGACGGCGGCCGGCCGATTGCCATCGACGGCGGCCTGCGGGTGGTCCACCAGAACGCCGACCGGGCCTTCGGCGGCCTGCTGATCCAGACCCGCGAGCGTGGCGAAACGCCGCGCAGCCAGTTCGCCGTGGCGCGGTACAGCGAGAACTTCGGCGAGCGCAACCGGCTGGGCGGCTCAGTGGTGGCGCGGCGCGACACCGGCGGCCGCCTCGGCCGTGACGACGACGAGCACCTAACGCTGTCCCTGGACGGCCACTACCAGCCGCGGGAAGACTTCTGGGTGCAAGGCGTCGTTTCGCGCACGGACTCGACCTTCGGGGACCCGGGGTGGGCGGTGGCGGGCTGGATCGCCCACGAGACGAACCGCGGTTACCTCGGGCTGCTCGAAGAAGTGATCACCGAGGACTACCAACCGGCGGTGGGTTTCGTCGCGGACACTAATTTGATCGGCACCAGCCCCGCCGGCTCCCTGGACTGGCGGCCGACCTGGCTACCCGAGGGCGTGCGCAAGCTGACCCCGGGGTTCGTCAGCTACCTCTACCATCGCTACGACGACCGCAGCTTCCGCGAGGGCTTGTTCCGGCTGCGGCCGATCGACATTTGGTTCGATTCCGGGGCTTCCGTGTGGGCTTGGTGGGAGCCCAACTGGCAGCGGCTGGACGACGCCTTTTCGCCGCTGCGGGGCCTCGAAGTCGAGTCGGGGGACTACGACACCGTGCGCTGGGGCGCCGCCGCCCAGACGGACCCCAGCGCCAAGCTCTACGGCCGCGTTTCGTGGACCACCGGCGGCTTCTTTGACGGCGAGCTCGACACCTGGAACCTCTCCACCCGGGTCTCCCCGAGCCCTCGCCTGGCTTTGTCCGTCGACTACCAGCGCAACGAAATCACCCGCCTCGGCCGCACCCGCGGCGACCGCACCACCGAGCTCGTCACCCCCGAGCTCCGCCTCGCTTGGAGCCCCCGGCTGCAATTCACCGTGCTCTACCAACACGACAGCGCGGCCGAGCTCGATCTCTGGAACGCCCGCCTCGACTGGGAGATCCGCCCACTTTCCCACCTCTACCTCGTACTCGGCCACGACGCCCCCACCGACCCCCGCCGCGGCGTGCTCCTCCGGCCGGACGTCACCGCCCGGCAGGTGATCTTGAAGTGGAGCGGGTGGTGGCAGCTGTGAGGGCCGCGGTTCAAGACTGCCCGGCCAGCACCGGTACCCGCCGTAAGCGAACGAGCCCCCAGACCGCGAGCAGGAACGTCGGAACGGCGAGGCCGAGTAGGGCCGGGAGGAGCCGGGTGGCGATTTCGGCAGAGGTTTCTTCCTGGAAACGGAATTCCGGGAGGGTCGCGAAGTCCTCGAGGGTCATGGGCTGGCCTTGGAAGATCTTGGGCACCATGCGGGCGCGCCAATCGTCGAGGAACGCGCGGATTTGGCTGACGAAGCGGCGGTGGCGATGGTGGCCGCTGCCGGCGAGGTCGAGCAGGGCTTCGTGGGTGACGACCGCGGGGGAGAGGAAGCGGTAGCGACCGATGACCGCCTGCTGGGCCGCCAGACTGCGCTCGAACTCCGCCGCCGCGGGGGCCAGGCGCGCTTCGAGGTCGCGCCGGGTGGCGTAGTAGCTCTTGGCGAAGTCGCTCCAGTCGACGGGCTGGCCCGCCGGGATCAGCTCGGGGTGGTCGAGCGCGAACTCCTGCAGCAGCTTCTCGCGTACCCGGGCGGCCTCGACTTCCGCCGCCCGCTCCCGCGCCACCAGCTCGTAGCGCGACGGCATGGGGTGAAGGCCCGAGGCCCCGAGGTGGAGAGCCGCCGGGGCGACGATGACGAACAGCAGCCAGGCGCCCCCGAGCAGCAGGGCGTTCTCCGCCGACGACCGGCCGAGGGCTTGGACGGCGAGGGCGAGAGCGAACCAGAAGGCAGCGTAGGCGAGCACCAGCAGAGTCCAGCCAACCACGGGCAGGGCCACACCTGCCGCCGGACTGCCCCCGGAAGCAAGCCACGCAGAGAGCGACAAGCCCAAGGCCAAGACCCCGACCAACAGGCCCCGGGCCAGCAGCTTGCCCACCACCACCCGGCGCGGGCTAGCGCCCTGGGCGGCTGCCAGGGCCAGGGTGCCGCGCTCGCGCTCGGCGGACAAGACGTCATACCCGAGGGCCAGGACCAGGAGCGGGAACAGGAAGACCACCACGAAGGCGAGATCGAAGGACCCCGCCAGGCGGTTCAGGGGATTGCCCAGCTCGTGCAGGCGGAACGGCTGGCTTGGAAGGGAGTAACTCGACAGCGTCGCCGAGGCCGGTTGGAGATCCGTCAGGCCCACCGCCAGGCTCCCGAGCGGGGCCGGGGGCAAGGTCGCCACGGCCGAGCGGCGGTAGGGATTGGCTGGGTCGAGCCAGGGCTCTCCCCCGCCTTTGCCGGCTTCCACCGCGGCCCGGTCCGCCGCCGTCGCCGCGGCGCTCTCGGCCGCCAGCCGGGCCAACTCGGCCCCGCGCTCGCGGACCAGATGGCGACCGTTCCAGAGGGCGAGTCCCGACAACCCGACGGTCAGCACGAGCAGGGTGACGACGGTGCGGTCGCGGGTGAGTTGCTGCCATTCGTGGCGCAGAAGTGTCTTCACGAGATCCTCCTCATGCGGCGGCCGCGGCACGCCGCGCCGCGAAAACGGCCAGGGCGGGGCCGAGCAGGGCCCAACCGGCGAGCACCAGCAGCTCCCGCCAGCGCGCGGCCAGCAGGCTCGGAAGAGCCGGGGGTTGGTAGACGAACTCCGGCACGGTGGCCCAGAAGGCCGGGTCGGCCTTCCAGTCCCAGCTCTCGCGGCCGGCGTTTTGGGCGAAGTGCTCGTTGAGCTGGCGGTTGATCACCCGGCGATGGCTCTCCGCGGCCTGGGCGAAGTGGCGATGGTGGGCGAGGTCGGTGCCCGCCATGGCCATCGACAACCCGCGCAAGGCCAGCTGCGGCGCCACCAGCCCGAAGCCCGTCTGCCAACGCTCCTGGCGTTGATAGGCGTCCCAGACCTCGCCCCACCGGCGGTCGAACACCTGGTTGCCGTGCTCTTCGCCGGCTTGCATGGCCAAGCCGTCGAAGCTCACCGGTAGGTCCTCGAGCTTTTCGACGCCGTAGCGCGCGAGGACTTCCCGTTCGAAGGCCTTGGCCCGTTCATCCGCGGGATCGTGACCGTCGATGCCCTTTTCCTTGTCCTCGGCGATTTGCGCCCAAAAGCGGCCGGCCGGCGGCACCGGGGTCAGCCGCTCGGTCCAATCTGCGAGCAGCCGGGGCACGAGCGTCGTCGTCACCACCCAGAGCCCGAACAGAGCCAGCAGTGCCACCCGGCGCGAACGGGCCAGGGCCGACACTGCCAGGGCCAAGCCCAGAAAGCCGACGAAGAACAGGCCATACCCCGCCACCAGCACGACGTAACGGGCGAGTTGCCCGGGCAGCGGCTGGCCACCGCCGGAAACCCCGAGCGCGACGGCTCCGACGAGGGCCGCGATCCCCAAGGGCAGGGCCACCGCGGAGCCCAACCCGAGCATCTTGCCGAGAGCCACGGCGGGCGGCGACACCCCCTGGGCCAAAACCTGGCGCCAGGTGCCGGTCTCGCGCTCCCCCGCGACCGCGCCGAAGGCGAGCAGGACGAGCACCAGGGGCACGAGCACCTGCAGCACCGAGGCGGCGCTCGGCTCGCCGAGCCGGGCGAGGGCGGTGCGGTCCTCAGCGGCCCGGTGGCGCGCCGGGTCCTGGCTGTGGGCCTCCATCCAGATGGCGCGGCCGATGTAGGTGTCCACGCCGCGGTCGACGAAGGCCAGGGGCGACAACGGACGGAAGGCGTATTGGCCGAAGTGGGCCGCCGTGTGCGGGTTGCGCGCGCCCTGGCCGAGCCAGGCGGCGCGGTCCGCGGCGGCAGCCTGTTCGACCTCCCGGTTGGCCGCAGCGGCCGTGCGCCAACCGGTGACCGCCGCCAGCACGAGCAGCCCGGTGACCAGCCCGAGGGCGAGGCGCCAGCGACCGTCGCGCCGGAGCTCGAGGCGCTCCTTCGCGGCCACGACGGCCACCGGCGAACGGTACTCCGCGCTGCCGATCACGAGGCCACCCCAAGCGGCACCGGCTGCTCTTCGACCTCCGCCAGGTAGATGCGCTCGAGCTCGGCATGGCCCACGGCCCCCGGGTCCAGCTCGCGCACCAGCCGGCCCCGGCGCAGGATGCCGACCCGGTGCGCCACTTCCTTGGCCCGGAACAGGTCGTGGGTGGCCATCAGCACGGCCACGCCGTCCCCGGCGAGCTCGACGAGCAGGCGCGAGAACTCGTGGGACGCCTTGGGATCGAGTCCGGACGTGGGTTCGTCGAGCAGCAGCGCGCGCGCCCGCTTGGCCAGCGCAATGGCGATGCCGACCTTCTGCCGCATGCCCTTCGAGTAGGTGGCCACCCGCGCCTCCGCCGCCGTCGCCGGCAGCCCCGCCCGGGTCAGGTAGCCGAGCAGCTCGGTGCGCTGGGCCGTGCGCCCGGTCAGCTCCGTGAAGTACCGGAGGTTCTCGAGGCCCGACAGCGTCGGGTAGAGGGTGACCTGTTCCGGAATGTAGGCGATGCGTTGGCGCGCGGCGGCGAGCTCGGTATGCACCGCCAGGCCGTCCACCGTCGCCCGCCCGGAGTCGGGGGTCAGGAACCCCAGGAACAGGTGGATGGTGGTCGACTTGCCGGCTCCGTTGGCCCCGAGCAGGGCATAGACCTCGCCCGCCGCTACCGTCAGGTCGAGCCCGTCCAGGGCCAGAAGGTCACCGTATCGTTTGGTCAGGCGTTCCGCGCTCAGCATGGTTCCTCCCCAGGGGGTTCGAAATGGCGGGTCGAGATCGATGGTCGGCGGCGGCGTGAGCCAGGATGCGCTCGGCCGCCAGCCGGGCGCCGAGCACGTTGCGGGCGACCGGGCCGATCTCGAGCTCGGCCAACGGCCCGGTCACGAACAGTCCGGGGGCCCACTCGAGCGTCGGCGGGATCGCCGGGTAACCGCAGGGCGCCGTGGGCAGGCCGAGGGCGTCGATCGCCGCCGCCAGCCACGGTCCGCCGGGGCACCCGGGGTCGTAGCCGGTGGCGACCAAGGTGTGGTCGGTGGCGAGGACGCCGCCGTCGTCGCTGAGCTCGAGGCGGAGCTCGCCGGAGGGCGTCGGGGTGGCCGAGGCCACCGCGCCGTGACGCAGACGCACCGTGCCCCGGCCCACGGCGGCTTCGAGGCGCAAGGCCAACTCGCGCGGCATCGAGCCCCGGTGCCGGGCTTCACGCAGCAGGCGGCGGCGTTCGACGAAGCAGCTCCGGCGATGAAAGGCGTCGGTGCACTTCGGCCCCATCCAACACGGGTCGCTATCGAACTCGTGGATGCGCGGGGGGTGGCGCGAGAGCAAGGTGACCGCTCCCGGGCTGCGGGCCGCGAAGCGCAGCGCCGCTTGGGCCGCCGACAGCCCGCCGCCGACCACCACCACCCGCTGCCCCGGGATGATCCGGCGATCATCGAAGCTCGGATCGAAGACGTGGCCGGCCTGCTCGGCGGGCAACCCGGCCAGCCAGTCCGGCCGGCACAGGCAGTCTCCGGAGCCGATCGCCAAGATCACCCGCCGGCTGTGCAGCGGTCCGTGGGGCGTCTCCACCCGATAGCCGCCGCGCCAGCGGCGCAAGCCTTGGGCGCGCGTCTCGACGTGCAGCCGCTCGAGCCCCTGGCGCGCCACCACTTCTTCGCTGTGCGCCCGAAACAACTCGAGAGCGGGCCGCGCCACCCGCCCGCGCAGTGGAACCGAGCTCTCGGGCTCGCGCCGCGCCCGGGCGAACAGGGCCATCGGTGGTCCATCCAGGTGATGCACCGCCGGGGAGCGCAGGTAATCGACACCCACCACCTCGCACTGGGCGAAGAACCGGCTCAACAGGCGCGGCTGGGGGTCCACGACGCGCACGCGGTCCGGCGCCACCCGACCTTCCTCGGTCAGCGCCCGAGCCAAATAGGTGCCGTGGATGCCCCCGCCGACGATGAGCCACTCGAGCAAGCCGTTCCCTCCCGTGCTTCCTGGTAATGATAACCCATTCGCATTATCATCGGGCGACCTCAGATACCCAAGAAGAGGAAAGCCGATGAAGCCACGTTACTCACCCGCGAAGCCGTTCCCCTGGAGCGCCTGGTGTCTGGCCACCGTCCTGACTGTCCTGCCGGCCGCGGCCGAAGACTGGCCGAGTTGGGGCGGCCCCCGCGGAGACTTCACGGTCGCCTCCGGCAAGCTCGCGGAAAGCTGGCCCACCGCCGGGCCCCGGCGGATCTGGCAGCGACCTCTGGGTGGGGGCTATGCCGGGATCGTCGCCGCCGACGGCCGGCTCTTCACCCACTACCGCGACGGCGAGGACGACGTGCTGGTCGCCCTCGACGCCGCCACCGGCGCGCCCGTGTGGGAAGACCGCGACCGCCCCGTGCTCTGGCCCGAGATGGACCGGCAGTTCGGCCTAGGCCCCAACTCCACGCCGCTGCTCCTCGGCGACACCGTCGTCGGCATCGGCATCTCGGGACGGCTGCGGGCGGTGGACGTCAAAACCGGCCGTCGCCGCTGGCTACGGGACCTGCCGGCGGACTTCGGGCGCCGCAATCGCGTCGAGGAATACGGCTACTCGGCGAATCCGCTGGCCTACCAGGGCCTGATCCTGACGCTGGTCGGCGGCCCGGAAACCGCCGTGGTGGCGCTGCGGCCGGAAGATGGTTCCGTGGTCTGGCAAGGTGGGCCCGGAGGTGTCAGCTACGCTCAGCCAACCCTGACCGTGCTGGCCGGCCGGCCGCACTTTCTCTACTTCGAGCCCGAGGGCCTGGTCGCGCTCGACCCGGCGGCCGGTAAGACGCTGTGGCGCCACCCGATCGATTTCAGCAACGGCAACCACCTCACCCCGGCCACCCGCTGCGACGACCACCACCTCTGGGTCAGCAGCCAGTTCGACACCGGTGGCGGCCGGGTGCTCGCGGTCACGGAGGCCCAGGGGACCCTCAAGACCACCGAACTCTGGTTCACCCCCAAGCTCAAGACCTCGCACTGGACGCTCCATTGCCGCGGCGAGTTCCTCTACGGCTCGTTGGGCGGCAACAGCACCTCGCAACTCGCCGCCGTGCGCTGGCGAACCGGCGAAATCCTCTGGCAGGAGCGCGGCTTCCTCAAGGCCCAGGCGCTGTGGGCCGACGACAAACTGCTCTTTCTCGACGAAACCGGCAAGCTCGCCCTGGCGCGCGTGTCGCCCGAGAAGCTCGAGGTCCTCGCCGCCACCCCCGTCGCGAAGGCCGATGCCTGGACTCTGCCGACGCTGGTGGGGACCACTGTGTTCGTCCGCGACGACGAGAAGATCCTGGCGCTCGATCTCGCCCCGGGGCCGCCGACGACCTCCCCGCCGGCCTCGCCGGTCGGCGCGGGGCCGCGATGACGGCGGTCCACGGCAGAGACGCCTAAGCTCGCGAGCCCGGTCGCCGAGCCACCACACAGACCGCGTGGTCGCTCACGTAGCAGCTCGTGTTGGCCGCCCGTTCGCGGCGCAAGCGGTCCGCGAGAGTCGGCAGGTCGATCTGCTCGGGGGTGGTGACGCCCTGGGCCACGAGGCGCGGCACGAGCATCTCGACGAGCCGCGGAAGTGGGTGGTGGAACTCCTCCTCGAAGCCGGAGACGATTCCGTGGGTCCACACCGTCTCGATCCCTGCGCCCGCGGCGGTGAGCAGGCCCGGCAACGCGAGGGCGAGCCCCGGGTCGGCGCCCTCGCGGCGCACCATCTTCCACAGCCAACCGTGAATCTGCTCGTGCTCGGGCCAGTGCCCCAGCCGCCGGGGAATCGTCGCGCCGTCGTGTTCCTGGAAGGCGAGCACGCCGCCCGGGTGCACGAGGGCCACCAGGCGAGCGAGCACCGCCGCCGGATCTGCCAGGTACATGAGCACCCGGCGGCCGACCACGGCGTCGAAGGCCGCCAGCTCGCGATCGAACTGCTTCAGATCGCGCACGAGGTAGCGGACGTTGCCGAGGCCGGCCTCCCGAGTGGCGGCTTCCGCGGCGGCCACCGCGGTTTCGTTGATGTCCACACCGACGACCTCACCGTCGAGCCCGACCCGCTCGGCGATGGCGCGGGTCACTTCCCCACCGCCACAGCCGATATCGAGCACCCGCTGGCCTGCGGTGAGGCCAGCGGCGTCCAGAAGCTGCCGAGTGATTGCAGAAAGTGCCATTGTGAACCTCCTCACCAGCCGGTCGCGAACGACACCTCGACCGCCCGCGGGGCGCCGAGGACCCACTGCGTTCCGCCGTTGTACGGGGCAAGCGCGTAGAGCTCGTCGGTCAGGTTCTTGCCCCGCAGCGTGATGCCGAGGCGCGGCCGCACCTGCCAGGAAACGAAGGCGTCGAGGGTTTGGTAGTCCGGCAGCTCGGAGCGGTTGGCGCTGTCCGCGAAGCGCCGGCCGACGTGGCGCAAGCCGGCGCCGGCTTGCCAGCCGTCGCACGCGGCCCAAGTCAGCCACAGGTTGGCCAGGCGTTCGGGCACGTCGATCGGCGTCCGGCCGCGCCGGGAAACCGGCACGCCACCGACGTTCTCGGAGAACTCCTCGAAGCGGGCGTCGAGGGCGGCGGCGTTGGCCTCTAGGCGGAAGCCGCGGCCGAGGACCAGCTCCGACCAGAGTTCGAGGCCGGTCGAAGACTGCTCGCCGATCTGGAGGGTAACGGCGGGACGGAGCGGATCACGCGTCAGCAAGTTGGTTTTCTCGATCCGGTAGGCCGCGAGCGTCCACTCGCCGCGGCCGCCGGCCAGGCGCTGCTTCCAGCCGAGCTCCACCTGGCGCCCCTCGGCGAGCTCGAAGTCGCGCTGGGCGAAAGAGGTGGTGATGAGCGAGCCGAGCGGATCGACGGCGGTACCGATCTGGCCGTAGAGGGCGGACTCCGGCGTCACGTCGTGCACCACGCCGAGCCGCCAGGTGGTGGCGTCGAAGGTGCGGTCGAAGCTCCGGGCGGCCACCCGCAGGTCGGTGCGGTCGAGCTCGGCGCGGTCGTGCCGCGCGCCGAGCACAACGCGCGTGCGCTCCCCGAGCTGGAAGGAATCTTCGACGAAGAAGGCGAATTGGTCCGTGCGGGTCTCGAATCCCGGCGTCGTCGCGTCGGCACTTTGGAAGAACCCGGGCTCGAAGCGGAACGGATCGACCGCCAGGGAGACCCCCTCGGGGGCGCGGAACGGCGAGTTGTTGGTGTGATCGAAGGCGATGCGGTTGACGTCGAAACCCCCTGCCAGCCGGTGTTCGACCCCCAACCAGGACCGCGACAGCGAGGCCGAGAGGCGGTTCCCGGTCTGACGCTGGTCGTGGAAGATCTCGAGCGGGTCGCTACGGTCGATCCGGCCGGTGGCGGCATCGTAGGCGTAACTCTCGAGGTTCCGCCAATGACGGTCCGCCGTGAGGTGGTAAAGCTCGTTCTGGAGCGTGACGGTCCCGGCGCGGTAGGTCGTGCGCTGGCGAATCCAGGTGTCGTCGTAACGAATTTCACCGTCGGCGACGTTGAAGTTGCGTTCCCGCAGGCGCTCATCGAGCCGACCAGCGAGGAGCGGCGTGCCCCAGTACGGCGCGTCGTTCACCGAGGCGTCGTCGAAGTCCAAGCTCAGCTCGAGCGACTCCCGCGGCTGCCACGCGAGCGCCGCCGAGACCACCGCGCGGTCCGACTCACCGCGGTCCACGACGCCGTCTCCGCGAGTACCGGACACATCGAGCTTGTAGCGAACGGTCGGCGACAGCGGTCCGGTGGTCGACAGGCCGAGGCGATAGGTCTCGTCACTTCCGGCGGTCGCCGTCACGCGATGCTCCGGGGTCGCCTGGGGCCGGCGGGGCACGTAGTTGACGGCGGCACCGATGGCGCCTTCGCCGTAAAGCACCGACGCCGGGCCACGTAGCACCTCGATGCGCGCAAACGTCCAGCTATCGACGGGGAATGTCATCGTTCCCGCGCCCACGTACAGCCGCCCGCCGTCGTAGAGCTGCATCACCGAGCCGTGGCCGACGAAGCCGCGGGCCGAGAGCGCCGTGCCGCCGTTGCCGCCGGTCGGCGAGCTCGCGATACCGGTGGCGCGGGTGACCGCTTCGAGGCCCGTCCAGTCACCGCGCAGGCGGAAGGTCGTGCTTTCGAGCACCTCGACGCTGGCCGGAGTCTCGCGCTGCGTGAGACCGAGCCGCGAGCCGGTGGCGGTCACTCCGCCGAGCCCCGGGGCCGGGGTGGTCACTTCGATTTCGTCGGTGATCGTCGCCGGGGTCTCTTCGGTCTCGGTTGGAGCGGGCGCCTCGGGCTCCGCGGCGAAGGCGGATGGGGCGAGAAGGGCGAGAGCGAGCAACAGCAGCCGGCGTCGGGCCGGTCGGGGCAGCAACGTCATGGTCGAGGTCTCCGATGGGGGGGCAGGAAGGAAAATCCGGGCCGCGCCCGGAACGAACGTCGCGTGCGTACTCGGCGCAGCCAGCGGAACGCGGCCCACAAGCCGGTACCGGAGAGCAGCGAGCCGCCCGCGAGCAAGGGGAGAAGCGTGAGGTCCCAGGCCGGGCGCGCGGCGTAAAACGCCCCGAAGTCCCAACTGTGCAGGCCGTTGTAAAGCCAGCGCTCGAGCCGCCCGGTGCGTTCGAGGCGCGCCACGACCCGCCCGGTGACGGGATCGAGGTGGACCCAAGTGGCGACCGGGTCGGCGAGCTCGGCGCGCCAGATCGGTAGCGGCGCCTCCTGGCGACGGTGGTCGTAGTGGTAAAAGTCGTAGTGATCGAGGCGCTCGAATCGGGCGATCGCCACCCCCGGCCAGGCCCGCTCGACCGCGGCCCGGAGCTCGGCCGGGCCGAGCTCGGGCAGGGCGGCCGGGGCCGGCGCATCCGCCGCTTGGCGCAGGCGGCCCACGCTGCTGTGATGGAGGTAGAGCGGCTTCCCGGCGAAACGAACGAGCTCGAGCTCGACCGGAGCCGCGGCACCCGGAATCGGCCGCGGCGGCACTCGAAACCGGCCGAGATCGAGGGCGCCTCCGGCCACCGCCAGCACCTGCTCCGGGTCCGGGCTCGAGCCCGAGCTCCAGTCCCCCGGATTCATCGAGAACAGACCCGAGAGCATCCAGGTGAACAGGACGGTGCCGAACCCGAGGCCGGTGTAGTGGTGCCAGGCGAGCAGGCCCCGGTGGGGCGACGCCGGTTTGCCCGCGGCCCGCGCCGCCCGTCCGCGCAACCGCAACAGGCCGACCACCATGCCGCTTGCGGCGACCACCAGTCCAACGGACGCGAGCGTGATCACGACCACGCTCCACAGCTCGCGCTCGCGGCGCAGCATCGTCGGGTAGATCCAATGAGGAATCGCCCCCAACCAAGCCCAGAAGCGCTCGGCACGGGTCGAAACATGGACCACCTCGGCCGCCCGCGAGACGTAGAGCACGGTGCCCAGTTCGTCGTCGAGGGCGAAACGCCGGAGCGGAAAGTGGGGCGCCAGGGAAGCCGACAAGGTCCACTGGTCGGCGCGTTCGAGCTGGGCCACGAGCCGGCCGGTCGGCCCGCCCGTGAAGGCCGCCACGGCTCGCCGAGCAGTCGCCTCGTCGGCGGGCACGGGTCGGCCGTCGAGGGCCGAAAACGCCTGCCAGCGCCCCGAAACGAGCACGCGGTAGACCGGCTCCGCTCCGAGGTTCTCGAGTCGCACTCGGTCCGGCGCCATCGCCAGGGGCAGCTCCTCTGGCGCCCGGGCGACGCGATCGAGCACGAGCGGGGGTAACGCGGCCCGCTTCTCCGCCGCCGAGAGCGCCGGATAACCCCGGTACATCATTACGATGCCGGAGGCGAACCACAGCACCAGGAGCGGCGCCATGGCCGCTCCGATCCAGCGGTGGGCGAGAAAGAGGCCGCGTTTCAGGCGCCGGCCGGCTTCCGTCATGCCTCCACCTCGGCGCGGGCGAACCACGGCGGGAAGGGGTCTTCGAGGGACTCCCAGCCGCCCGGGCCGAGGGCCATCTCGGCATCGGTCAGCAGACAGCGGTCGAGCTCCGCCTCAAGCCAGTCGCGATCCATCTCGATGCCGATAAAAACGATCTCCTGTCGGCGATCCCCCCAGCGGTCGTGCCAGTGCTTCAGCACCCGCTCCTTGGCACCGGGCGGCCACTCGGACATCGACGTCGAGGCGTACCAAAAGCCGGCGCCGCCCGCGCGGCACGCGGCGCCAGCCTGGGACCACAGGCCGGCCCAGGGCATCCGCGTCGCCAGCCAGAAGTAGCCCTTGGAGCGCATGACTCCCGGCCACGGTTGGTCGGTGAAGGCCTGGAACCGGGCAGGGTGGAACGGCCGGCGCCGACGGTAGAGGAAGGAGGAGATGCCGTACTCCTCGGTCTCCGGCGTGTGTTCACCAAGGAGCTCCCGTTGCCAGCCGGGCGTCATCGCCGCGGTGTCCGGGTTGTAGCGACCGGTTGCGAGGATCTCCCGCGGATCGAGCTGCCCTTCGACCGCGGTGACGATGCGCGCCCCGGGATTCAGCTTGGCGAGCAGGCCGCGCAGCCGCTCGACGTCTTCGGCAGACACCAGGTCGGTCTTCGTCATGACCAGGACGTTGGCGAACTCGATCTGATCCGTAAGCAGATCCACCACCGAGCGCTGGTCCTCGGGACCGATGCCGAGTCCGCGGGTGGTGAGCAGGTCCGCACCGCCGAAGTCGCGGACGAAGTGGTAGGCGTCCACCACCGTCACCAGGGTGTCGAGGCGGGTGACGTCGGCCAAGGAGAAGCCCTGTTCGTCACGGAAGGAAAAGGTGGCGGCCACCGGCATCGGCTCCGAGATGCCCGACGACTCGATCAGCAGGTAGTCGAAGCGCCCCTGGCGGGCGAGCGCCGCGACCTCGATCAAGAGATCTTCACGCAGCGTGCAGCAGATGCAGCCGTTCGACATCTCCACCAGCTGGTCGTCCCGGTGCGACAACGCCGCCTCCCCGTTCGCCACCAGCTGAGCGTCGATCGAAACCTCGCTCATGTCGTTGACGATCACGGCGACCCGCAGGCCGTCGCGCTGCGCCAGGAGCCGATTGAGCAAAGTCGTCTTGCCGGCCCCGAGAAAGCCGGACAGCACGGTGACGGGTAACGGGGATTCCATCCATCGACTCCTTGTCAGGGCCCCGACAGAACCTCTGTTCGGGAGTCATTAATGGTAATGACATCTCAATATCATGTCTAGGGGAAGGGGGACATGGGACTGACGACATCACCTCCGAGTGAGATCGTCCGCCGAGCGCCGCACTCGTGCCAGGGGTCTTCCGGGCTCGGTTTCCGGCTGAATCTTGTTGGTAATGATAACCCATTCGCAGTATGATCCTAGGCATGCACCTGGCCGAAGGCGTCCTACCCGCTTCCCATGCCGCCGTTTGGGGCGCCGTTGCCGCGCCCTTCCTCGTCGCCGGCATTGCGCGCTGGCGCGAGACCGACCGTAACGCTCCGCCCGAAGAACGCGCGCTGGTGCTGGCGGCCACCGTCGCCACCTTCGGCGTCACCTTGTTTCCGCTGCCGGTACCGTTCCTCGGGATTTCGTCCCACCTCTGTGCCACCCCCGTCCTGGCCCTGCTGGTGGGCGCCCGCACCTTGGTCGTGCCGACCTTCTTGGCCCTCCTCGTCCAAGCCCTGTTTTTCGCCCACGGCGGGTTGACCACGCTGGGGGCCAACGTCGTTTCCCTGGGCGTCGTCGGTCCCGTGGTCGCGGTCGGCCTCGTGCGGCTCCTGCGCGGCCTGCGCCTGCCGCTGGTGCCGGCGGTGGGTTTGGCCACCGCGGCCGCGGACGCCGCGGTCTATCTGGTCGACGCCGTGATCCTCGCTGCCGGGTTGGCCGGGGAGCGCACGTTCTTCGATCTCTGGCGAACCTTGGTGCTGACCCTGGCACCGGTCCAGGGCCCGCTGGCGGTGCTCGAGGGCGTGCTCTCGGCGCTCCTGGTGCGGGCGCTGTTGGCCCGCCGGGCGAACCTAGTGCCGGCCTGGCTGCACGGCCGGGCGGCCGTGGGGACGGCGGTGCTGCTGGCGGCGAGCTTGGCCCTCGCGCCGACGGCTTCCGCCGGATCCGTGCGCGGTCTCGACGAGGTGGCGTTTCAAGACACCGCCGTGGCCGCCGGCCGAAACCTGCCCACGGACAGCGAACCCGGGGAGATCGGGACCGCCCTCACCTGGGCCGTGGCCTTCGCCGCCGGAGTGGTGTTCGGCCGCTCCTGGACGGTGATCTTCCGCGAGCCGAGTCCGAGCTCGACCTCGAGCCCCCGTCATGCATCTCGATCCTGAAGCCGCGGTCCTGGGTGGCGTTCGGCGACCGGCGCCCTGGGCGCTGGGTCTCTTCGCCGCGGCCCTCGCCGTCAACCTACTCGGGCCCCTCCCGGTCGCACCCGCGGTGGTGCTCGCGGCGGGCACGCTGGCCCTCGCCGTGGACGCGCCACGGCGCCTGCTCGGTCTCGTCCCGTTCGCGTTCCTCACCGCTCTGCTCGTGGCGCTGTCCGAGCACCTCGCGGGTGGCCCGTGGCTCGACTTCGTGCCCCCGGCGCTGCGCGCCCTGGCTGGCGTCGCCTGGGGTTTGTGGTTCGGGGCCGTGGTCAGCTGGCCGGTGCTCAAGGCGACGCTGCGGCGCTGGCGTCTGCCCGAAGATCTGCTCGACTTCCTCGACGCCGCCCTGGTCCATGGCCTGACTATGGTGCGGACCTTGGAGCGGCGGCGGGAAACGGCCTACATTCGGCTGGGCAGCGGTCGCCCGCGGCGGACCTTCGAGTTGCACGGTCGAATCTTGGCGAGCGGGGTCACCGGCGCCTTCGATCAGGCCGTCTCGCTCGAGGAGGCCCGCTCGCTGCGCCGGGCCGTTCCGAGCGCCCAGGGCGAGGCATTTCCCGCCCTCGAGCTCAAGGGCGTGACCGCCCGCCACGGCGACGGCAGCCCGGCGCTCGGCCCCCTTGACCTCACCCTTGCGCCCGGCGAATGGCTGGGCCTCGCGGGAGCCAGCGGGGCCGGCAAGACGACTCTCCTACGCTTGGCCGCGGGCCTGCTCGCCCCCGACGGCGGCCACGCCGAGCGCTTCGGCCGCGGGCTCGCGCCCGGTGGCCTCCACGGCCGGCTCGATGGCCGCGTGGCCTGGGTTCCTCAGGACCCGGACGACTCGTTGCTCGGTTCGACGCCGCTCGAAGACCTGATCTGGGGGCTGCGCCAGCGCGGCCTCGACACCGTCGCTGCCTGCGAGCGCGCCGAGGAGCTGCTCGACGCCCTCGACCTGACCGCCCTCGCCCACCGGCCCGTGCACCGGCTGAGCTTCGGCGAACGGAAGCGCCTGGCCTTCGCGGGCGCCCTCGCCGGGGAACCCGAGCTGCTGCTCTGCGACGAACCCACCAGCGGTCTCGACGCCGTGGCGGCAGCGCGGCTGCTCGCCCAACTCGCCGAAGCCGGGGTCCGGCGTCCGCGCTTGGCCGTGATCTGGGCCACCCACGACCGCGAGTTTTGGCCCGCCGGTATCGAACGCGCGGTACTGCTCACGGCCGGCCGAGTCTTCTTCGACGGCCCCACGTCCGCGGCCCTCGCGCCGGCCACCCTGCGCGCCGCGGGCTTGCTGCCGGCCGCAACCTCTTCCCCGCCTCTTCCCCTTCTCCGAGGAGCTGCCCGATGAATCCCGCGCGCATTCCCGTCACCGTTTTGACCGGCTTCTTGGGTGCCGGCAAGACGACGCTTCTGAACCGCATCCTGACCGAGCACCACGGCCTCAAGATCGCCGTGATCGAAAACGAGTTCGGCGAAATCGGCATCGACCACGAGCTGGTGGTCAACGCCGACGAAGAGATCTTCGAGATGAACAACGGCTGCATCTGTTGCACCGTGCGCGGCGACTTGATTCGCATTCTGGGCAACCTGATGCACCGCCGGGATCGTTTCGACCGCATCTTGATCGAGACGACCGGCCTCGCCGACCCGGCGCCGGTGGCCCAGACCTTCTTCGTCGACGAGGAGATCCAGGCCGAGCTGCAACTCGACGGCATCGTCACCGTGGTCGACGCCAAGCACGTAGGCCTGCACCTCGACGACAGCAGCGAATGCCAGGAGCAGATCGCCTTCGCCGACGTCATCCTGCTCAACAAGACCGACCTCGTGACCCCGGAGGAGCTCGAACGCATCGAGGCGCGCATCCGGAGCATGAACGCCCTCGCGCGCATCCACCGCGCGGTTGACGCCCAGGTGGACCTGCACGAAGTGCTGGATGTCGGCGGCTTCGACCTCGACCGCGCCCTGGCCCAGAAACCCACCTTCCTCGAACCCGAGTTTCCCTTCGAGTGGGGCGGCATCTTCTCGCTGCCGGCCGGGGGCGCCCAGCTCGAGCTGGGAGAAGGTCCCGACGACGCCATGGACGTGGTGCTCCTGCCGGCGGGCGTCGAAGCCCTCGCGAGCCTCGAAAACGCCGCCGCCCTGCGCTTCTCCCACGACGAAATCGTGCTCCTGCCGGGCGGCACCATCGGTCCCGACGGCGATCCGCGCCGACTGGTCCTGACCGCCCCGGGGATGCGCACCTTCCGGCTCGCGGTTCCCGCGGCGGGTCGTTATGCCCTCTTCACCCAACACGGGCCGGACGAGTTCCTCGCCGCCCTGCGCGGCCCGTCCGGCGTGCTCCTGGCCGAGGAAGAAAGGGCCTACAACCCTGGCCACGAGCACGACGAGGAGGTCACCTCGGTGGGGCTGAGCTTCGTCGGCGACTTGAACCCCGAGCGCCTCAATCGTTGGCTCCAGACGCTCCTGGCGGAAAAAGGCGTCGACATTTTCCGCATGAAGGGCGTGCTGGCCATCGCGGGCGAGCCCCGGCGCTTCGTGTTCCAGGGCGTCCACATGTTGTTCGACGGCCGCCCCGACAAACCCTGGGGCGCGTCCCCGCGGGAAAACCGCCTGGTCTTCATCGGCCGCCATCTCGATCGCGCCGAGTTGCACACCGGCCTCGCCGCCTGCCGGAACTGAAGCCATGGCGACGTTGTCCTTTCCGACCCTGCACACCGCCTGGGAAACCGCCGTCGACGACTGGGTCGCGGCGCTGGCGCCGTCGCCGGACGGCCGGGAGATGGCAGTCGCCAGTGCTGCCGGCCCGGTGACCTTGCTCGCGCTCGGCGAGCGCCGCCCGGCGACCCAGCTGGCGGGCCACAGCGGCGGCACCCTCGCCCTCGCCTACTCCCCCGACGGCCAGCACCTGGCGACCGGTGGACAGGACGGCGTGGCGCGGCTGTGGTCGCGCCGCGGTGAGCTCGAGGCCGAGCTCGATGGCGGCGCCGCCTGGGTCGAGCACCTGGCCTTCTCCCCCGCCTGGGGCCTGCTCGCCACCGCCGCGGGGCGCCGCGTGCGCATTTGGCGGGGCGACGGCACCTTGCACAGCGAGCTTCCCGAACACCCCTCGACGGTGACCGGTTTGGCCTGGCACCCGCGCGAGCGCGGCCTACTCACCGCCGCCTACGGCCAGGCCCGGCTGACCCGGCTGGCCGGTGACGAACCGGCCCGGACCTTCGAATGGAAGACGTCCCTCTTGTCGCTCGCCTTGAGCCCGAACGGCCGCGTGCTCGCCTGCGGTTGCCAGGACCGCGCGGTCCACACCTGGTACCTGGACACCGGCAAGGACCTCGAGATGAGCGGCTACGCGGCCAAGGTCCGCGAGCTCGCCTGGAGCGCCGACTCGGAGCTCTTGGCCACCGGCGGCGGCCCGGCGGCGACGGTGTGGAGCTTCACCGGCCGCGGCCCCGCGGGCAGCCGGCCGGTCGTGCTCGCTGGCCACGAGGAAGCCATCACGACCTTGCTCTTCCAGACCAAGGGGCAGTTCCTGGCCTCGGGCTCGAAGGCGGGCGAAATCCTGATCTGGCATCCCAAGAAGCACGACGAGCCGGTCGCGGGCGGCCTGCGGGCCGGCGACAGCGTCGCCGCCTTGGCCTGGACGCCGGACGACACTCAGCTCGTCGCCGGATTCCGCAGCGGCGCCCTGGCCGTGATCGATCGCCCCCGATTGGGCGGATCGCGGTGAGTACGCTCGAAACCACCCGTCGGCCCGTCGCCGCCCAGGTCCTGGTCTGCCTGGGCTGCTGCTGCGGCCGCACCGACCGCGGCCGCCCCGAGTTGCCCCTCGACTGGCTCAAAGCCGAGTGGAAGGCCCACGGCTTGCTGAAGACCGTCCACCTGACCGTCTCCGGCTGCCTCGGCCCCTGCGAGCGGGCCAACGTCGTCGTCCTGTGGACGCCCGAGCAATCCGCCTGGCTCGGCCCCTTGACCACCCGGGAGGACTACCAGGCCGTTCTCGAGTGGGCCCAAGACACCACCCGCACCGGCTCCCCCGCACCGGTGCCTGCGTCCCTCACGGACCGTTGCTTCGAACGATGGCAGGCGGACAGGGCTTAGGGCGGGGGCGGGAGAAGGCCGTACATGAGCACCGCTGAGACCGGAATCCGCAAACCTCGGATGCAGGGCTTTCCCTCGCAGAGTGCGGGATCGACGGTGATTCGAGGGAAGTGCGGACTCATGGGGGCTTATCGCCGGAACCAGTAGTGCGGCCGGCGGCGCTGATGGGCGACGGCGACAACGCGCAGCTCGTCTCCGGTGACGTGATAGACGAGGCTGTAAGGAAACCGGCGAAAGAGGAACCGACGACGAGGCCCGCGAAGCGGTGAGCCAGCGGCCGGAGTGTCGAGCGCTCGTTCCGGTAGAACTCGGCCGCGCCTTCGAGCTCGGCCAGCGCTCGCGGGTCGATAAGGAGCTTCACCGGTGGATCTTGGCGCGAACCTGAGCCAGCGCGACGTCCATGGGGATCAGTTGAACGGCACCGCTCTCGACGTCGGCGATCCGCCGTTCGACGTCTTCCGCCCAGGCCTCTTCGATAGCGTCCGCGCTGTCGAGACTTGCCCGGAGGGACTCCACCAGGGCCGAGCGTTCTTCGGGCTCGAGCGAAAGGGCCTCGTTCTCGATCGCCTGGAACCGGGTCATGGTCGCACCTCCTGCGAGTACTTTAGCGCCGGTCGAGGGCGCAGCCAAGCGAGGGGCGGGCCAATGGCCCGCCCCGAGAGGCTTGTTACTCGTCGTCGCTTCCGTCGCTTCCGGCGACATCTTCGAGGATCAGCTTCCCCAGCGCCTCTGCCTGCTCGGCCCAGCGGTCGGCGCGTTCACAGCGCCGGGTGGTCCCTTCATCGAGCCCGCTCTCGAAGCGCTCGTTGGCTTTGCTGCGGAGGTAGGCAGCGATCAGCAGGAGATCCTCCCCTGCCGCGCGGAACTCCTCGTCCATCACGTCGAGGTCGTCATCATCGGGGCCGAACTGGTTCAGCTCGTAGATCCAAGTCTCGAGGATCTCGCCGAGCCGAAGGACGGCGGCCAAGTCCAGCGGGTCGCGGAAGCGCCAGGCGAAGGTCCGACGAAGGAAGTGGTCTCGTTCTTGGAAGTCACTAGAATCGGGCTGGTTACTCATGCTGGCGTGTTCTCCATGGGTGGCTAGGCTCGGCGGTGTGTTCCCTCACGCCGTCGGGCCGCTTCGTTGGTTTTGAGGGTGTCCCCTCGGCTTCTTCTCTGGCTGCCTCCCTGCTTCGGCGGCCGGCTCCTCCTTCCCTATCTGAAGCTCCGTCCCCGCGGTTTCCGGTTCGGATCGAAGGCCAAAACGGCGGGACGGTCGCCCTTCCTGGTGCCGTCTGGCCCGTCCTGTCCCGTCTTGTCCCTGCTCGTTTCCGTTTCGGCCGGAGTCCTGGTATCGCTCTCGTCGTGAGCGACCGTGCTCCCACCTTCGGCCTTCTCGAGGATCTGCTCAACTGGGCGCAGCGGGTCGAGGCTCGGCTCGACCGCCTCGAGCGAGCGTTCGTAGCCCAGGACCGGCCGAGCGGCTGGGCCAGCCCCGAGACCATCGCTCGCGAGTACGGGATTCCCCTCCCGACGCTCCGCGGCTGGCTGCACCACCGCGGCACCAACGGACTCGACCAGGCCGTGAGCCGCAAGGGTCGGCGCTTGTACGTGGCCCGGGAGGCTTTCGAGGCCTGGTTCCGCGCCCAGACCGAGCCCTAACAGCCGGCGCACCAGAAGCGGCGCCACGGCCGAACGGTACGAGCGCGCGAGGTGCGTGTAGCGCGCCACCATCGCCAGCGTCTTGTGACCGAGGAACGCGGCCAGCTCGGGACCGGACGCGCCGAGCATGGCGAGCCAGGTGGCGGCCGTGTGGCGGAGGTCGTGGAAGCGGAAGTCCTTGATGCCGGCGGCGGCCAGGGCCGTCTCGAACGGTGCCCGCGGCCGAAGCCACTCGCCCGACTTCGGCGGGAAGACCAGCCGGGCTTCCCCACCCCGGGCCAATTTCCACCGACGCAGCTCCGAGAGCGCGAGCCCCGAGAAGACCAGCGTCTTCGGGCTGTTGTTCTTGCTGCGCGGAATCGCCGCCGTGCCGCGCTCGAGATCGACCGCCGACCATGGCAGTTGCAGCAGCTCCCCGAGCCGAGCGCCCGACGACAGCGCAGCGAGCACCAGCGGCTTCAGCCGAGGATTCCGGCTCTTCTCGCATGCGGCGACCAAGCGCCAGAACTCGTCATCCGTGAGGAACCGGTCTCGGCCTGGTGGCTCGGCAGGCTTCCGAACCCGCCGGACCGGGTTCGTCTCGATCCAGCTCAGCTCTTCGAGGGCGAACTGGAGCACGGCCGACAGGCCGGCGAGGTAGCGATTCGTCGAAGCCGGCGACGCCTTCCGACCGGTCGGCGTCTGGCCCTTCAACAGTGCGTCCCGCTGCTGGCCGATCACGGCCGAGGTGAGCGCTTGCAGCTTCACATCTCCGATCCGCTCGCGCCACCAGCGCAGCTCGAAGTCCCGCCGCTGCCGGGTCGTCGCCCGCAAGTCGCGGTACTCCACCGACTCCCGGTAAGCGTCGATCGCCTCCGCCACCGTGCGCTTCGTCGCCTCGAGCACCACCCGGCCGGAATCCAGCTCCCGCTCCCGAGCTGTCGCCCAGCGCCGAGCCTCTTCCTTCGTCGAAAAGGTCCCGGTCAGAAGAGGAAACCCAGCGCGCCGGATCTGCACCTGCCACTTGGTTCCATCCCTGCGGGTTGTCCGTTTGCGGATCGTCGCCACGCCGCGACTGTGACGCAACTGTGACGCGGAGGGCAAATCGAGCGTCCATGGCTGTCCATGGCAGTTCGGCAACTGACTGATGGGGAATGATTTAGGGTGGTGGGCCGTCAGGGACTCGAACCCTGCACCCGCGGATTAAAAGTCCTTCCGAAGGGTTCACGGGCGCCTACTGGCGCACAGCTGCGGGGTCTAAAGCCCGGCTCTACTGCTGCGGGCTAAGTTCCTGTGTGCGGAGTTGTGCGCCGCCAATGGGGAAGAAGTTGGGGAAAAGCGCCGAGTAGGCGGTTGAAGGGGGGGAGGGGGGTTCGAAAGGCGCCGGCGGCGGTTGGCGGGGACCGGCGCCCCCTCGAAAAACCAGTGCCGCAGAATGCCAGGCTTTTTCTGAAGGTGCAGCCGGGGCGGAAGTATTGCACGGTCTGTCGTCTCTTGGTGCCTCGGTGCCTGTGATCGGCTCGCGTCCGTCATGGCCGGACGCCCCCCTACTCCTCCCGAGCTGCGGCTCATCAACGGCAACCCAGGCAAGCGGCGGTTGCCGCGGGTTCCCGCGTCGCCGGATCTCGACGCCCCGATCGAGCGCCCGGAGGATCTCCCGGCCCCGCTGGTGCCGGTGTGGGACTCCCTCGTCGCCGACCTCGAGTTGCTCGGAGTGCTCAAGCGCACCGATCGTCAGGCGTTGCGCCTCACGACGGCGACAGTTCACGAGGCGCATGAGCTGGCGGCGAGAGTTCAGAAGGAGGGGGCGGTGTACTCCCGAAAGGGCCGGGACGGGTTGATCAAGAAGATGAACCCGGCAGCTCAGCTCTTCCTCCAGTACGCGGCTTTGGCGTCCCGCCAGCTCGCCGAGTTCGGACTGACGCCCGCCGGGAGAGCTCGAGTCTTCTCCCGCGGGGGCAAAAAGGGCGAAGACGAGTGGGCGGAGTTCGGAAGCGCGGCTCAATGACGGACTACGTCGCTGTCGCCATCGACTACGCGCTGCGATGCGCCGACGGTCGCGAAGTGTGCGGAAAATACACGCGACTGGCCGCGCTCCGGTTTCTCGCCGATGTGCAAACGTCTGCAGCGGACAAGGCCTGGCGCTGGCGCCTTGACCCCGAGAAGGCCGCACGGCCCTGTCGCTTCCTCGAGCGGATTTCGCAAGTCGATGGCTCGAAGTGGGCGGGGCAGCTGCTCCGCCTCTCCCCCTGGCAGGTGTTCTTCGTCGTGAACATCTTCGGGTGGGTCGACGAGCACGGGCACCGCCGATTTCAGACGATCCTTCTTGAGGTCGCCCGAAAAAACGGCAAGTCGTTTCTTCTGTCGGCGCTCGCAATCTACTTGCTCGTTGCCGACAATGAACCTGGGGCTCAGGTCTACTCCGCGGCCACCACCGACAAGCAGGCGCGGGTGATCTGGAGCGTCGCATTCAAAATCGTCAAGCGCATGCGGACGATGCGGGAGCACTTCGGTATCGGATTCAACCAGGAGGCGATTTACCACGAGGCCTCGGGGTCGACGTTCGTACCGATTCCCAACAATCCCGAGAACCAGGACGGCCTGAACGTGCACGCCGCCCTGATCGACGAGCTGCATCGGCACGAAAACTCCGAGCTTTGGAACGTCCTAGACACCGCACGCGGTGCTCGTGAGCAACCGCTGCTGATTGCGATCACGACGGCCGGAATTCGAATCAACGAGAACGGCCCCTGGTGGCAGCAACGCCGATACCTGCAGGCTCTCCTCGACGGGGAGATTTCAGATGATCGCTACTTCGGGGTCATCTACCACCTCGACGACGACGACGACGTCTACGACTCGACCCTGTGGCAGAAGGCCAATCCCAACCTGAGAGTCTCGAAGCGATTCGAGGACATCGAAGACTACGCTCGGAGAGCTCGGCGTCTCGGAGGACATACCTTCGCGACCTTCTGCGCCTATCACTGTGGCCGCCCGGTCGATGCGGATCAGCGGTGGATTCCCGCGGCGACGTGGACCGCGTCCGAGGTCCCGGCGACCGTCCTTGACGAGGTGTCCGGTTTGCCCTGCTGGATGGGCTGGGATCTGTCGAGTCGAAGGGACTTCACAGCGATCGCGCGCTGGTGGCGCGGCGCCGACGAGCGCGGTCGCGAAATCTGGACGCTGGACGTCCAGCATTTCGCGCCGGAGGGTGCCCTCGGGGATCACCCGGATCATCTCTTGCTCGAGGCGTGGGCCCGCGACGGGTACCTGACGGTCCTTCCTGGTCCTGTCCTCGAAGAAGAATGGATCGAGGACGAACTGCTCCATCAGACGCAGGCGAATCACCCCCACGAGGTCGCCTACGATCCCTGGCATTCCGAGGGCATGGCGCGGCGATTGGCTGCCAAGGGAGTGCCCGTCATCGAGGTTTCGCCTTCGGCTGCCACCCTGTCTCCACCGATGAACTCAATGGCCGACTTGCTCTCCGAAGGTAGGGCAAGAGTGGTCAGGAATCCCGTGACCGCGTGGCAGGCTCGAAACGTAGTGGCTCATCCCGATCGGAAGGGAAACGTCTACCCGAGAAAAGACGGCGGGAAGGACAGTCCCCACAAAATCGATGGAATTGTTTGCGCGATTGCCACTTTGGGTAGGGCTCTGGCTGCCGATCTGCCGCCACCACCACCGCCGGAATCAGTTTACGACGAGCGGGGAGCGTTGATCTTATGAGCATCTGGTCTTGGCTCGGGGCTCTCGGTCGGAGCGCGGAGGGTCCCTCGCAGCAGGCCACGCCCACCGAGTGGGTGAGGGCCAACTACGAGTACTTGAGCTCGTCTCGTCCCGCGGATCAGCTGTCGGCGGTCGCCGCCTGTCAGCGTGTGTGGGCGAACGTCACGGCCACGGCGCCGCTCCACCTGTACGAGCGGCTGGGCGCGGACGGTCGCGAACGCTCGGGTTTGCTCGAGGACTTCATGGCGGAGCCAAACCCGGAGCTCACTGAGTTCGACCTGCGTCGAGTCTTCGGCTACCAACTGGGCTCCCACGGGAATTACTACGGCGAGATCGTCAAGCGAGACGGTAGGCCTCGCGAGCTGTGGCCGATTCCTCCGAATCGCGTGACTCTCGAACGAGATCGAAACGGTCAGCTTTGGTACAAAGTCGTCATCGATCGCAAGGGCCGGTCGGAGGGGCGCCTTCTCCACCCTTCAGAAATCCTCCACGTTCCGGGAGTCGGCGGCGGTCTGCAGGGGGTCTCTCCTCTGCGGCTCGCCCGGCTCACCGTCGATGCGGGTCTTGCTGCGGAGGACTACGGCCGAGCCTTCTTCTCGAACGGCGGGAGGCTCAACCCGGTGATTCTGCACTCGGGGCGCCTCAAAGACGATCCGGCGGCAGATCGTCTCAAGAACTCCGTGGAGACCTGGACGCGGGGAATGAACTACGCGGGCCGGGCTCTCCTTCTCGAGGAAGGGGTGAAACTCGATTCACTCCAGGTGAATCCGCAAGACGCTCAATTCCTCGAGTCCCGCCGCTACACGGTGATCGACATCTGTCGCTTTTTCGCGGTACCCGCCTTCATGCTGGAAGAGGGCGACAAACAACTGACCTATGACAACGGGGAGCTGCGGGAGCTTGGCTGGTACAAGCTCGTCGTTCTGTCTCTTTGGAAATCAATTGAAGCGCGCTGGGATCGCGCGTTTCTTCTGCCGTCCGAGCGCCGACGCTACTTCTTCGAGCATCTCGCCGAGGGCCTGTTGCGGGCCGACGCCAAGACCCGGGCCGAGATCTACTCCACACACATGAGGGCCGGAACGATCACTCCCAACGAAATCCGGCAACGCGAGAACCTGCCAAAAATCCCAGGCGGGTACGGCGACGCCTTCCAAGTTCCGCTGGCCACGGCGCTCGTCTTCCCCGACGGGAAAATCGAGGTTCCAGCCCGACAACAAAGGAGTTCCCCATGAGTGGTCCGTCGTCGCCGGATCGCGACCGCAGGTTTCGATCCATCACCGCAAGTCGCATGTCTCTCCGTCGAGATGTTCCCGGCGGAGTCGCCGAGTTGACGTTCTACCCGATCGTTTTCGAATCTCCCAGCGAGGATCTCGGCGGTTGGCGAGAGATCATCGGCCGCGCGGCGGTCGAATCGGCGGTTGCCGGCGCCGACATCCGAGCGCTTTTCGACCACAACTCCTCGCAGCTACTCGGGCGTACCAGCAGTGGCACGCTTTCTTTGACGCTCGACGATACGGGCGTTCTCTGGCGGTGCAACCTGCCCGACACCACCATCGGGCGAGACGTCGCCACGCTCTGGGAGCGACGCGACATTCAAGGAGGCTCGTTCCTCTTCACCGGCGGGACCTGGGCTCGAGAGGGCAGTTTCGAGGGTGTGCCGCTCTATCGATTGACTCGCATTGACGCGATTTGGGAGGCCGGACCGGTGACGTATCCGGCTTACCAGGCGACCGAGCTCTCTCGGTCGGCGCGTGAGTTGGCTCCGCAAGGCCAGCCTAGCGGCGAGGCTCGGCCGGCGTGCTTTGGGCAAGCGCGGGCTCTGGGCGATCTCGATCTCAAGAGCTTCTTGACCAGACTTGAAAACGCCCTTGCGGCCTACCTCGAGCAGGCCCCTTGGGGTCTCGACTACTGGGCCTTCTACACCGTGGCGGTCTACGACGACTTCGTCATCGTCTTCGATTGGCGCAACGGCCGGTACCTGCGGCTTCCCTACACCGTCGCGGGCGTCGAGGTCTCCGTGGGCCAGGCCGTCGAGGTGGTCGCGAATTGGGTTCCAGTGACCTCCGGTGCGGCCGAGGAGCGGAAGCGGCGCGCGCTTCGCCGTCTGCAACACGACGGCTTCGGTGTCACGGTCGCGGCGAAGTGACCACGATCCGGCTCCGGAGGACGACCTGATGACGATCGACGAACTACGGGCGCGACGCGCCCAGCTGGTGCAACAGGTCCGCGCGTTGATCGATGCGGCCCAAGGGCGAGACCTCACCGAGGATGAAGAGCGGCAAGTCGGCGATCTGCAGAATCAGGCCGGCGCCGCCCAGCGCCGAATCGAGATCGAGGCTCGCCAGCTCGAGCTGGAGCGCCAGCGGGCTCAGAGCGAACTGAATCCGTCGACGCCCGAGCCCGGGCGCAGCACCGGAGACGCCGCGGAACGCTCGCGACTCATGGCTGCAGGTCTCCGTTCGTATCTGCTGGGGCAGCCGCTGCCCGAGGAATGCCGGAACCTCGAACCCATCAGCGACGCCCTGTCGGTGCAACTGCGAGCCATGGGTGTCAACGTCGGCGCCGAAGGCGCGTTTTTGATCGACCCGTTGGACCTGGTGCGCCGTGAGGTGCTCGAGGCGGTCAACCCACTGCGTCGACTTTGCACGGTGGAGCCCACCGACGGCCCGAATCCCCTGCCCGTGATGATCGAGTCCGACGTCGCTGTCGGCGAAATGATGCGGGAGGGCGACGAGGCCGGTGAGGACAACTTCGCCGGTGACAAGCTGCGGACGTCCATCGGCGTGCTGTACCACTCCAAGGTCGTGCGGATCTCGCGCGGCTACCTCGACTTCGTCAACGGTGCCGAGTCGCGGATCGTCGATCGCCTGACGCGCCGCATCGAACGGGGATTCCTGCGGTCTGTCCTGACGAACACCCTTCCGACCGGTCCTCGTGGGCTGATCCCGAGCACGACGGTGGGCCGCACGACGGCGACCGGCCAGACCGGCACGGTCCTGTACGACGACTACGTGGAGCTGCTCGGCTCGCTGGCGCCGGAGTACCAAACGTCGAGCACCTTCTTGGTGTCGCCTCGGGCGTTGACCGAGGCCCGCAAGTTGAAGAGCCAGGATGGCTTTCCCCTCTTCAACCGAGACGGTCTCGCGGGTGGCGCCGCCGGCACGATCCTCGACCGTCCCTACGCGTTGTGCGCCGACCTGGAAACCGTGGCGGCCGGAAAGGTGCCGATTTTGTGCGGCGACACCTCCGAAATCGTCCTCCGGGACGCGTCGCCGCTCATCATCATTCGCTTGGCCGAGCTGTATGCCAAGCGGTTCCAGGTCGGCTTCGTCGCGTTCCGCTACCACGACGCGTACCTCGCCGTGGACCAAGCAATGCGGTCTCTGAAGATGGCGTCCTAACGGAAAGGTGGGGCTCCGATGGTTCTCAGCTTCCTCGAACAGTTTCTCGTCGAGCGGGCGCTCGGCGCCATCTCGGCGACCGCGAACGGTCCAACGCTCGATCTCGCCGGCGGAGCTCACGCGATCACGGCCGTGGCGGTTCTCGGAACCGTGGCCGCCGGAGGCTCGGTGGTGCTGCGCTTCCAGGAAAGCGACGATGGTGCCACCTGGGTCAACGCTGCCGACGCTTCGGCCACAGCGACCGACGCCGCCGCTTCCACGAAGCCGGTGCTCGTGTGCTACCCGATGCCGCGCCGGCGCTTCGTTCGTGCGCGGGTCGAAATCTCGGGTACGGCCGCCATCGAGTCGGTGACGACGTACACCGAGCCCCCCGGTTTGCCCGTGTCGACGGCCGGCTACGCCGCGGCCGCCATCGTTCGGTAACCGGAGGTGATCGTGGCAACCGTTACCGTACGCGTTCTCTCGGCCTTGCCCGAGTTTGGGGCGGCCGCCGGCGATGTCATTCCCCTCGACAAGATCGAGGCGTCGGCTCTCCTTCAGCAAGGTCGAGTCGAGCTGAAGATCCCCGTTGGCGCCGGCACGGCCGGCAAGGCCGGGAAGGACGAGAAGAACCCGTGATCCGACTGGGCCTGCTCCATCGACCGCTTGTCGACTCCGAGAGCCTGTGGCTCACGGCGGAGGTGAGCGGTCTGTTGGAGGAGGACGCTCGGGGTGCGCTGAGGGTGGCGCAGGATCTCGCCGCGGGCATCGTGGGGCGGCCCCTGGTACGGTCCCTCGTCACCGAGCAGTTCGTGGTCGACCACACCGGCGAACGCCTACCCCTATCCCTGCGTCCCGTCGAGGCCGTCCTTCAGCCGGCCGGCTGCTCTCTGTATACCGAGGCGGGTCTCGTTGGAGGCCCGTGGGTTGCGTGCGACACGGTCGCGGTGGAATACGTGGCGGGCTGGATTCCGCCGGCGGCTGTCGTCTCCTGGACAAGCTCGACTTCGATCGCGGCCGGCGCGTGGTGCGAGCTCGGGGCGGTTCTGTGGACGGCCACCACCGCGGGCACCAGCGGTGCCACTAAACCCGTGCCCAGCGGCTTCACGGCGCCACTCGTCGACGGCTCGGTGACCTGGACGCCGACGACGGCCCACCCCATGCCGAAGCACTTCCAACAGGTCTTGCGGCTGGCCGCTCGAGTGCTGTACGACCGTGGCAGCCGTCCCGCGGATCTCGCCGCGGTCGAGATTGGGTCTTACAAGGAGACCTATCGGGCGACCGTTGGCGAAGCGGAAAAGGTGGCGCTTCTTCCCTTGAGTCTCGTCGCGGCCCTGGAGATCTACCGGTGACTACCGCCGCTGCACTTCAGGCGGGCCTCTTGGCTCGCGCCGCGGCGCGGAGCGGCGGAACCCTGACCTTGCGCCGGCGCCACGATCTGCGGGTGATCGGTGGGGCTCCCCTCTCCCTGGTAGTGCAGGGCGCCTACACCGCGGGTGCCCCGGCGCTCCAGCTGCGCTGCCCCGGCGGGCGTCTTACGGGCACGGTGCCGGCGGCTCTGCCGTTGACGGCCGGCGGTGCCACGGTGGCCGTGCAGACGTCCGCATTGGATGAAGCGGGGTTGATCACCCTCGCCGTGTTGCCCGGATTGTCGGCGCTGGCCGATGGCGCGGCCGTGACCCTGGGCGAACTCGAGCACGCGTTTCCCGCCGTCCGGGAGTCCGAGACGCTGGAAGGCGCCGGAAATCCGACCGTGCCCGCCTCGGTCGATGCCTGGATGCTCCCGGCCCGGGGAACTCCCTGGGCGCCCGAGCTCGGAGACGAAGCCGTGGACCGCGGGCGCCGGGTGGTCGAGAGGGCCGAGCTCGGTACGGGGGCCGTGGCGGGGTGGAAGGTGGTGCTCGCGTGACGCCCGCCGAGTTCGCCGCGGCGATGCAGCGCCTGTCCGATCGCGTGCCGGAGCTCGGCCGCTCGGCCACGGTCGCCATGCGCGACCGCCACATCGTCGAAGCGGGTCCGCTGACGCCCGTCGTCTCGGGTGAGTTCCGGGACAGCGGGCGCAAGGCCGAGTTTCGGGGAGCCAGCGGGGGCGCGGCCATCTGGGAGCGCACAGCGCCGCACGCCACCATCATTGGGTGGCTCGGCCGGAAGCGCATCGCCGACGCCCGCTCGACCCACGCCGCCTGGCGGCGCGGAGAGCTCGGCGGCAAGAAACGCACCCGCATGATCGGCTCGAAGAAGGCGAAGCGCGGCGTGGATCGGATGGCCTTGCAAAGAGTCCGAAGGGCTGCCCCTGAAATCCTCGAGCGGATGATCCGCCAACTCGAAACGGGTGGTGCCGGGTGAACGGATTGTGGTCTTCCGAGTGGCGAACCGTTCGCGACCTGGTGGCTAGCGGGCAATCCGTGCCGGTGCTCGAGGCCAATCGCGACCCCGGCACCGCGGCGCAGGCTCGAGCCGTGGTGCTGGCCGTTCCTCCACTGATGTACGAGTCCGCGGAGGAACGCGGCGGAGGCGCCGGCAATCGCATGGGCTACGCCCGGGTCTGGGTTTATGCCCGCGGGGGCACCGGCACCGAGGAGGCCCTCCTCGTGCTCGAGGCGGTTCACGCGCTGTTCCCGCGAAACCAGGTGGGCTCGTTGCTGTTTTGGCCCGCCCGCACCGAAATCGAAGACCTAGGGCCGGTAGACGGCCAGGGAGGACCGTGGTGGACGCTCGAAATGAGAGTGCTGTTCACGAGCTTCGCCGCGTGATGCTGCTCGCTCCTTGGGGTGGGTTCGCCGCGGGCGAGACAATCGAGGTAGACCCGTTGCGCCTTCGGGCGCTCCTCAAGAGCAAGCTCGTCGAGCGCCCCGCGAAGCCAAAGGCGGCGGCGTGAGCTCGCTCGCGCACGTCAACTGTGGCCTGGTCTTGGGGCACCTCGACCTGTCCGCGGTCTCGAACTCGATCGAGCTGACGCCGAAGTACCGGATGGCCGAGGCGTCGGTGCTCTCTTCGAGCGCGAAGGTCGAGGTTCCGACGTTGGTCGAGATCTCGGGCAAGATCGGTGGGTTCCTTTCGGACACCGCCGAAGGGGGCCTCTTCGCGAGTCGCGGGCAGCGCATCATCGGGATCTCGATGCCGAGCCCGCAAGGGCGGGAGATCGGTCAACGTGCCGAACTCTTCTCGCTGGTCTCGACGGCCTATCAGCCGTCCGCAAAGATCGGCGAATTGTGGTCCTTTAACCTCGACGTCTCCGGGCGCGGGGACGCGTTGGCCGTGGGACGGGTTCTCAGCCCCGGAGAGTCGACGATCACCGCGACCGGGCCGCTCCCTCACGCGGTGATCGCCCTGCCGGCCGGCGGCCGGCTGGCTCTCTGCGTGCTCGGGACGTACTCCGGCAGCGCCACCGTCGTTCTCGAGTCCGATGGCGACGCCGATTTCGCCACGCCAATCACCCGTGCCACGGCCACCCTGACAGCGGGCGGCGGCTCGTGGATCAGCGTCCCGCCCGCCGCGCCGGACACCTACTGCCGTTTGAACGTTACCGCCTTGAGCGCGCCCGTGCGGCTCGCCGGGGCTCTGGGAGTGCTCTGACCATGGCTGACACACCGCAACCGATCATTCAACCGAAGTTCACCCTCGACACGTCGGCCGCCGGCGGTACGGGGGCCGGGCTCTTCGACTTCACTTCCTTCGTCCGTTCTGTCGAATACCCGATGGCGTACCAGAGTCAGGATTCCACCACGTCGGCCTCCGGCGGTACCAAGTCCGAAACACCGACGCTGGCGGACAACACGTGCAAGGTAACCCTCCAGCCGGACCTGGCCGGAACAGTCGATGGTTGGCTGTGGGCCAACAAGGGTCGCGCCGCAACGTCCGTCTATCGCCGGGACTCGGTGGCAGCGCGGGGCGAAGGAAACGCCGAGTTCACCGGTCCGTGTTTCGTGCCCTTGGTGCCCCAAGGCGGAAAAATCGGAGATCTCAGGGAGATTACCCTCGAGATGCGCATCAACTCGATGCCCGCCAGGAACGTGACGCCGTGATCGGCCTGTCTCTCTTCCAGCGCCTCGCCACCCCAGCGGAGGGCGCCATCGGCCCGCAAGAGTGGGTGGACCCGTGGGGGCTCTATCGCTGGTTGGTGCGGCCCTCGGGCGGCGGGGAGGCGCTGGGCTCGGAAACGGCCAAGGTGCTCGACCACGCCCGTCGCCGAGCACAGGCGCGGTTTCGCGGGATGAAGATCGAGCCCAAGGAAGGCGAGAAGCCCAAAGAGGCCGAGGCGCGGCAGCGCGCCGCGCTGCTGGCCGAGGAGGTCGCGAAGGGCGGCGCTGAGCTCGCGAACATCGAGGCGCCTCGCCCCGGTCTGGTAGCGCAAATGGTCGTCGCTGGCGTCGCTGGTGCGGTCTCCGGAGAGGCAATCGATTGCTCCCGGCAAGACGTGCTCGAGGTGCTGTCCTCCGATTTGGTGATCGAAGCGGGTTACCCCTACTCGGGCCAGCTCCTGGGGCCCACGCTGTGCCGCTTGCTCTGTGACGAGTCTCTTCGGCTCGCTAACGAGCTCGGCCTGGCCAAGGAAACCGTCCTGGGAAACTGGCTGGGCTCGTCCAATACACCGTCCGGGTTGGGTACCGGGCGAGCCGACTCCAGCGACCCCACGAACGAGCCGAGCTCGCCCGCCAAAAAGCGCAGGGGGTCTCGGCGGGCGANNACCCTAGGGCTCGGGCCGTCCCCGCCGATCGAGCACGGTGATGTGGTGACCGTGCTCGAGCTTCGATCGCTCGCGGGCCAAAACGAGGAAGGGCAGGTAGCCGCCGAGCGGTCGGACGCCTATCTCGAGCGGGCCGGTTGCCCGATCGGATCGCCCGAGTGGCAGTACTGGCGGGGTCTGTTGCAGGCCGTCGAAACGGCCCGTGCCGAGGAGATGGCGGAGTTGAGAGCGGCGAAATAACGGCATGGCGACGCACAACATCCTGCTAAAGTTCACCACGAGCGGTGTGGCCGGCGCCTCGAAGGACATCAAGGGGCTTTCGCGGGATGGGCAAGAAGTGTCCGTCTCGATCTCCTCGAGCGCGGACAAGTTGCTGCACTGGGGCAGCATCGTTCAGGGCGTCGTGCTGGGGTCTGCCCTCGCGCTGGGCAAGGCGCTCTTCGACATCGGCTCGCGCTACGAGCAGTACCGCAACCAGCTCACCACCGCGTTGCAGTCTCAAGAAGCGTCGGCCGGCGCCTTCGAAGAGCTGCGCCAGCTCGCCGCTGAGACTCCGTTTGAAGTCGAGTCCCTGACCAAGGCCTACATCCGTCTGGCCAATCTCGGGCTGGCGCCCAGTCGCCAGGAGCTCATCACCTGGGGCGACATCGCCTCGAGCATGGGCAAGGACATTGTCGACTGGGCCGAAGCGGTCGCGGACGCGAGTACGGGCGAATTCGAAAGGCTCAAGGAATTCGGCATCAAGGCCTCGGCTCAGGGCAACCAGGTGCGGCTCACCTTCCGAGGGGTTACCCAAACCGTCGGGCGAGATGCCGAGTCGATCGTCGGCGCGTTACGCAAAATCGGCGAAGAGAACTTTGCCGGCGGCATGGCCCGGCAATCTGCCACCGCGGCGGGCGCCCTGTCCAACCTGCAGGACTCCGTGGCCCTCGTGGCAGACACCTTCTTCCGAGCGGGTCTCGGCGAAGCCGTCGAAACCCTCGCCCGTCAGCTGGCGGACCTGGCCGCGAGCGACGACTTCCAGGCGTTTGCGGCGGACGTCGGCCGTGGGTCCGGGGCGATCATTGAGTTCTTGGGCTCGGTCATTGAGTGGATCGGCAATACCGGCCTGTCGTGGCGACAGTTCCGGGCGGACACCTCCCGCGAGACGGGCGTGATCCTGTCCATGCTCGCCGACGCAAACGATGGGTTGGAGAAGTCGAACCAATCCATCAACGAATGGGCATCGAACTTTCAAGAATACGTCCGCATGCGGACCGGCCTTCAAGGGCTGAAGTTCGCTCCGGAAATCAACGAGCTCAAGGCCTTGTCAGCCGAGCAGGACCACCAAACAGAAACCCTGCGCATTTGGGCCGAGGCCTACGAAGATGCCGCCGTAGACATCGAGAATCAAATCGCCAAGACCGAGGCCGCTGGAAAGAAGGTCGGCGGCGTGCTGGACCGACTCGCGAAAGAGAACCGCGGCGCGGCGGGCTCGACGAAGGACCACGCCAAGGCGCAGGCCGAGCTCGAGAAGAACCTGAAGGCCGTCGCTCGCGAGTTGGCCGAGGTCGAGTCCCTGGTTCGGCGTCTGGCGGACGACTCGTTCGATCGTTGGGCCGACTCCGTGCAACGTCAGGTCGATTTGCTCGAGCAGTTCCGCGCCAAGCTCGCCGAGGTGCGCGAGATCTCTGGGCAGGAGATGGCGGACTCGATTCGGCGGACGCGCGAGACGGCCCGAAATCCACCCTTGCCCGAGCGGGGAGAAGTCGAAGATCGGCTGAATCAGCTGCTCGAAGACAGGGTGATCACCCAGTCCCAGTACAACGATCTGGTGCAGGAAGGCATCACCGCCCTCTACTCCCAGGTCGTTGCGCTCGAAGAGGCTGCCGACGCCGCGGCGAAGAAGGCCGCGGCTGAGGCGGAGTTCATTTCGAATGCTCAGTCAGCGATCGGCGGTTTCTCCAGCTTCGCCGGTGCTACCGGCATTGGCCCCAAGGACGACAACCGCCGTGCCGGCATGAACCAATTCATGTCGGGTCTGGGGAACTTCTACAGCCCCCAGGGCTGGATCGACATGATGGTCGGTCTGGCCAGTTGGATGACCACCCGCGGTGGCGTGCATGGGTTCGCTGAAATCACGGCCACGGGTGGCCAGGCCACCTCGCAAGCGGGCGGCAACACTCGAGATTACATCCTTCAGGGTCAAGAGGTCGGCAATCAATTCGTCGAAATGCTCAACGGCATCGTCGACCAAATCGGCGGCACGCTCGACGAGGCCAACATCCTCATTGCCCAGAAGGGCGAGGGGTGGCGCGTCGCCGTCAATGGCGCAGTCGCCACCTACTTCGACAATTTCGACGACGCCGTGGCGTTCGCCGTCCGCGAGGGCCTGCGCAGCGCGGATATTTCGGGCATCGCACCCGCAGTCCAGGACTACCTACGCAACACCACGGCCAAGACGGCCGACGACTTCGCGTACGGTCTGCAACTGGCCATGGACGCCGCCAACGCTGGCTTGACGGACGCGGAAGTCCAGGTGTCCGAGTTGTTCCGAACGCTCAATATCCGCCTGCGCGACGGGGTCAACCTGGGCGTCGATACGCTCGACGCGTTGGCCGCCTACGGCGCCGCGCTCGATCGCGAACGTGACCGCCTGCTGGGCCGCGAGCAAACTCCGGAGCAGGCGCGGGCCGCTGAAATCGACGCATGGAACGCCGAGCTCCGTCGGCAGATCGACACCCTGTTGGGCAACATCGCGGACCTGGCGGCCGAGGAAGAACGCCTGCGCGAGCAGCTCGCCGAAACGACCCGCAGCATCGGCGACCGCTTGCGGCGCTCCCTCGAAGACGCCGGCAGCGGGGCCGACGACTATGCCGTGAGCCTGCGAACGCTGGCCCGTCTCCAGCAGGATCTGGAGCTCGCCCAGCGCCGCCGGGCCGAGCTGGAAGAGCAGCTGATCAGCGACGAGGAGAAGCGCGACGCGCTGCGTCGCGTTCGCGGTTCCGGCAACGGCTCCGCTCGACGCGAAGATCAGGCCGAGGTCGCCGACTACTTGGCTCGTCAAGGCGCTTCTCCGCTCGAGGTCGCGTTGCTCGACCTCAACGAGCAGTTCGAACAGCTTCGGGAGAAGGCGCACAAGAGCAAGGATCTTCTGGCCGCTCTGACACGGGAGTACGAGCGCCAAGCCGAGGCGATCCGCACGCAGGCCATCCAAGACTTTTACGGCCGCCTGAACTCCCTGGGCGCTCCCGCGTTGTCGCCTTTGCAGTCAGCATTCGCCGGCACCGCGGAGGAAATGGCAAGCCTGCGGGACCAAGCGGCCGAGGTCGCCGAGGCCTCGGGCTGGAGCGCCGAGCGGCTCGATCGACTACGGCGCCGGATCGAAGAGAACGGGGCCGCAGCCGACCGAGCCGCCAGTTACGACTGGTTTCTCGCCGCGGGCGACCGGTTGGCGGCGCTGCTCGAGGATGAAGATCTCGCCTACACGATTCAGAACGCCCGGTATCAGCTCGAGATCGCCCAAATGCGGCTCGATCTCGAAGCCGCCCGGTTGCGGGGCACTCTGACGGAGCAAGAGATCGACCTGATCGAGGACGCTTTGGGCCGCCTGCCGGCGCTGCTACCACCGCCTGGCGATGATGAGCCCGACGAGTTCACCCCAGGCAACGCGTTCGACGAATGGGCTGCGCGGCAATTCGGGACCGGTAGCGGCAGCGGCGGCTCGAGCGCCGCGGACGATCTCGCCCGCCGGCGCGAGGAAGCGCTCGAGCAGCTACAGGAAATCGAGCGGGGCGCTCTGCCGTCTCTGACTCGGGCACTGCTCGAGGTCGAAGAGCAGTTCGACGACATCCGGGCCGTGCTCGGCGACACCGCCCAGGTCCTAAATGCCTACGCGCTCGCCGTCGAGCAGGTCCTCGAAACGCACCTCCAGGGCATTCGGGACCTCTACGAGAGCACCGCTCTCGAGGCCGCTGGGGGCACTGCCGAGCAGACGTACCAGGCCCTCTCGGCGCAGTTCCAGTCCGCCGCGGATGCTCTCCTCGCAGGCGACTACAGCAACCTCGAGGATTTCGAGTCCCTGGCGTCGCAGCTTCAGTCGCTTCTGGGCGATACCTACGCCGAAGGTAGCGGGGCCTACCTGACGGAGCTGGAAACGTTTCGCGAGACGCTCGCGGAAGTGCTCGCCCTGGGTGGCGACGTGGCCGACGTCACTCTGCCCGGGCCACTGGGCGCGCTCCTCGGCGGCGCAGGGACTCTCCCCTTGCCGCAAGCCGTTACGCTGTCGAGCGAGGCCACCTCAGCGCTCGATACCCTGCGCGACACGGCCCAGCTACAGCTGCTGGAGCTGCGCGGCCTGCGCGCAGACTTCGCCGGGCTGCGCGCAGATCTGCGCCAGCGCCTACCGCTGGTGTCGGTGGCATGAGCCTCGACGACGTCATCATCGACCGCGAAGCGCCGCTCGAATGGACGCTCGAGCTCGCGGCGCTCGACCCGGTGTCGGGCTCCCTGGTGACGCTCTGGCTCTCCACGGCCCCGCGGGTCACCTCCGACACGGACACGCCCGCCGGTATCCGCTTCCTCCTGGGATTGCGTCCCGGTTCGATTTCCGAGGTCCTTTCGGCGGACGTGTTGTATGCCGGCTCCGGGGATCTCGGTCGTCGTACCGTGCGCGCAGAGGTCGACCGCGACGAAACGGGTGCCGGAACGCTGGACTCCTGGCGGTCCCTCCGGTTCGCTGGGCAGCGAGCAGTCCTGCGTTTCGGTGCGTTGAGTGCGCCGCACTCCGAGTTCGCCGTGCGCTGGACCGGCATCGTTGAGCGCGAGCCGGCGATTGACGCGCTGGGGCTTGGGGACACCTGGGAGTGGTCGGTCTATTCGATCACCGATCGGCTGGCCGAAACGGTTCGCCACCAGCGGCTCGTCGGCGTGCACACCGGCGCGCGGGGAGATGGCGTCTACACGCTCGAAGCGCCGCACCATGTCGCGTACGAGCGAACCTCCTTCACGGTCGCCGGCCGCTTTCGATTCGCCCCGTTGCTGGTCGGTTCGGCCGTGGCGCCGGTGCTCCTCGAGCACCAGACCGTCGGCACCAACCGGCAGATGTTCGTCACGCTCGGCGCCGGCAGCGGAGCGAGCGCCGGCCGCGTGCGCGTGCAGGTGTCGATCGGGGGCGTCTCGGTGCTGTTGCACGAGTCGCCTACCCGCTACGACGACAGCGCCGATCACTGGTATGGGTGGGCCTTGCGCGACAAGATCCGGTCGTCGCTCGTGATCGACGGCAATGAGGTGTCGGTCACGGTGCCCTCGGGCAGCGTGCCGACGGCCGTGGCCGCGCCGGTGAAGATGCTGCGAACGTCCCTGGGTCTGCAGAGCGACGTGCGCATCTACGGCCGGCCGCTGGACCTCGCGGAGCTGCGGGCGGAAATGGCGACGGCGGATGCTGACGGCCATCAGGACCTCGTTGCCTGGTGGCGTCTCGACGATGGCCTCGGGAACACCGCGGCCGACAGCTCCCCGACCAACAACGCGGCCACCGCCGTCGGCGGCAACGCCATCTGGGAACCCACGGACCTCGGCGGCCCCGAGCTCGCCGGCCAGCCCGTGCCGATCGTGTTCGGTTCACCCCGGCACGCGCCCGCCCTCCGGGTCGACCCTTTGCGGGACCGGTATCGCCACGCGGACGCTGCCACGAACCCGCTGATTCCGTCGATTCGCGGGCAGGCCCTTCCCGGCACGGATTACACGCAGCCGGCACCGGGCGTGATTGCCTTCGTCAACACCCCGGCCGACCCGGTGTCGGTCGAGTATCAGTTTCCGCCGTATCCGGCCGGGTGGCCGCGAGTGCGCGGCCTCGTCGAAGGCCTCCTCGCGCGCAAGGGGCCGCGGTCTCCGTCGCTTCACAGCGGTGCCGGTCCGGTGCTCGATTGGCTGGCCCCGTTTCGCGCTGGCGTGGCCTACACCGATCCCCCGCTTTTGCGGGATGCCCTTTCGGCGGTGCTCGGCTCGCTCGGGTTGCACTACCGAGAGGGCCGGACCGGCGAGCTGGTCGTCGGAACGTTGTCGCCGCCGCTGTTGCCGGGACCGTGGGACCCGTGGGCCGCGGTCGTTGAGTTTCTCGGCTGGCCTACGTCGGGTGTCACGTTGCCCGGGGTGTTCTCCGGGTCGTCCAGTTCGCACACGGTGGCGTGGTGGATTAGACCCCAGGCACTCACCGAAGACCCGCAATGGGGATCTGTACTGGTGCTCCCCCCGGAAGGGCCGCGGTTCGTCGACTGCCGGGCGGGCGCCGGAGGGTTCGCGCTCGGGGTCAACCGAGTGCCCGGCTCGTCGATCGGGGCACCGTTCTGGGAGCAAACGGGCGCCTTCGACTCGACAGGTGCCGAGGCTCTCACCGGCGACGATGTGCTCGTGCCCAACGTCTGGCAAATGTTGGTCGGCGTCTACGACGCAGGGGGTGCCAAGCCCACCCGTCAGTTGTGGGTAGTGACCTTGGGAGGCGGCGCTCGACCGGTCACGAAGCCTGTCGAGGTCGTGACCGGGGGTTCGTCGGCCTCGGGCGCGTCGCTGACCTTGGGGGCCAACTGGCTGGGGGGAATGGGTCGCGGGATCGTTTGGCCCCGTGCGTTGGCAGAGGCTGAGATTGTCGCCCTGGCCACTGCGGCTCCGGCGGCTCCCTTCACGCTCGATGTGCCGCTCTCCGAGGGCATCGGGGCGGCCGTGAAGCCCGTCACCCCCACGGGAACGGCCGGCGGAACCCTCGCGGGCTTCCGCTGGGCGCCGCGCTTGCGCATCGATTTAGACCTGCGAGGGGATGTGCAGTTCGTCCCAGGCCGCCCGCTCGTGCCCGCGTGGCGGACGGAGGTGCGCTACGGCCGCAACTACCGCCCGTTGTCAGACCAAGACGTGGTGGGCTCCGTGCCCTACGCGCGGCGCTTGTTCTTGACGACTCCGTATCGGGTTGTCGCAGACGACCGCCCGGAGATTCGCGATCTCGAGCCGGCCGCGCGGGAAGTGCTTCTCGATACGCCGCTCCTGCGGCGACGAGATGCCGCGGCGGTGTTGGCGGGCATGCTCCGGCGGTTCGCGTCGGGGCGATCGGCAGCGGAGGTGCACGGTCTCAACCGGGACGGCCTTCTGCTCGAGCCCTGCGACGAGCTCGTGGTGCTCGAGACGGCGGGCCGCTGGGGTCTACCCGCGTCGTACCGGGTGACCGGGATCTCGGCGGACTACGACGCCATGGCGCACTCGGTCAACCTGTGGAGGTGAGGGCATGATCTGGGGCTTCGAGGACTATCGGCGGGGTGGGTCGATCCTCTCCGCGAGCTCGGAACAGTCGGCGTTTCCCGCGGCGGCGTTGTTGCGCTCGCGCCTTTCGGACCCTTGGCGAGCCGCGGTGGGTGTGACCTCGGCGACGATCGCCGTTGACCTGTCCGCGGCGGTCGGTGCGTGTAGCCTGGTCACTGTGCCGCGGGTACTGGTTGCTGACAACGGAACGGCTCGGCTCGAGGCCTCGAACAGCAGCATCTTCTCTTCGTTGGTGTGGGACTCGACGACCGTGCCGGCGATCTCCGCCCAAGGGATTCCGCTCTTGCCCGCCGGCCACCAGCTGCAGGGGCGCACGGTGGTGTTTTCCCCGCCGTCCGTAACGGCCCGGTACTGGCGTCTCACGTTGTCCGGTCTGCCGGCCGCCGGAGTCTTGGGGGCGGCGCTCCTCTCCTTCTGGCGCGCGTGGCAGGGGCCGGACGTTCGGGCCTGGTCGCCCGTGGTCGAAGTGGACGAAGTGTCGCTCCAGACGCGCCGGCGTGTGCGCGTGGTGTGGCCAGAGCTGCTCGACGACGATGTGCGAGCGAAGCTCGAGGGCGTGTTGACGCAGGGTCGCGGCTACGGTCGCCTGTTCGTGGCCCCGGCCGGGCTCGCGGCCGTGAACTGGGACGCCCTCTATTGCGTCGTCCAGCCCGGATCGGTTGCCATCGATCACGTGCTGACCCACCAGGGAGCGCGCTGGAACGTGGCGGCAGAGCTCGTCGAAGTCATCGACTAGCGGAAGCGTTACGCGCGCGTTCGTCTTTTGTGGGAGTTGGGGCAGGTCACCATGCCCCTCGTTATGGCCCACTCCGCCAATCCAGGTCTCGGCCGTGCTGGCCGGATTCTCGCCGAGGCCATCGTTCCGGCCTTCGACTTGCTTCCCGGCCGCCTCGACACCGCCGAAGCGCGGGTGCTGATGCTGGCGATAGGGCTTCAAGAGAGCCGCCTCGAGCAGCGCGTCCAGCTCCTCGACGGCGGGCGCCGCGGCCCCGCGCGTGGCCTGTGGCAGTTCGAGCGGGGCGGCGGGGTGCGCGGCGTTCTTCGGCACGCCCGAACGCAGGCCCTCGCGGTGGCGCTCTTGGCCGAGCGCGGTGTCGCGCCGAACGTTGATCAGGCGTGGCGCGCGCTCGAGCACGACGACGTGCTCGCCGCGGGTTTCGCGCGGCTGCTCTTACTCTCGGACCCAGCGCCCTTGCCTGCCATCGGCGATGTCGAGGGCAGTTGGAGCTACTACGAGCGCACTTGGCGGCCCGGAAAACCACACCCCAAAACCTGGCCAGCGAACTACCGCGTGGCCGTGCAGGTGGTGGGCGGGTGACGGGGCACCCGCGCCGGGTCCGCGTCGTTTGGGAGATCCCGCTTTGGGGCGTCCTGCTCTTCGCTGGGTCCGTCTGCACCGCTGTGGTGGGCGGAGCGTGGCAGGTTTCCGCTTCGGTGACTGCTATGCGGTCCGATCTTCAGCGGCTCTTCGAACGCACCGAAGGTCTTGCGGATCTCGAGCGCCGGGTAGTCCGTCTCGAGACCCGGCTCGAGAGTGAGGACCGACCGTGAACCCCTCGGGCGTTTTCGCGGACTCGTCGTCCGAGCTGGGCCAGGTCGTCGCGGCCGCCGCCCTCGCGAGGGATGTCTACGCCGATCGAGAGGAGTGGATCGCCCAGCGCCGGGCGGCCGGGTGGGACCATGCCGAGCTGCTCGGCGTCGGGGCGACTCAGGTGGGATGGGCGTTCGGTCCCGAGGCCCTGGTCGTCGTGCCGCGGGGGTCCGACGACGCCCGCGACTGGCTGGGCAACGTCCAGGCGTGCCTAGTGCCCTGTCCCAAGCAGTTCGGCGACGGGCACATTCACGCGGGCTTCCTCCGCCAGCTCGAGCGCGTTCCGCCGGCCCTCTACGGCATTCTGCGGGACGCCATGCATGCGCTCGGCGAGCGGCCCGTGCACGTCCTGGGGCACTCCCTGGGCGGGGGTCTGGCCCCGGCAATTGCGTTCCGGCTACTGGCAGAGGGCATCCGTATCGCTGGCGTGCATCTCTTCGGCGCGCCGCGGCTCGGTGATGCGGCGTTCGCCGCCACCTACAACCGGCACGGCCTCGGCGCAGTGACCCGCCGTTTCGTGCGGTGCCAGGGCGGCGAGGCGGATCTCGTGACCCGCGTCCCTCTCAGCTCCGCCGGCTATTGCCACCTCGGGCAGGTGCGGCTACTCGAACAGGTCGACAGCGCCTGGCGCTTGGTCGCCGGCGAGGACGCGTGGCAGTCCTACCGCGCACGCCATCCCGTCTCTCGGCTCCGCGCTCTCCGCGTCGTGTCCCGCCTGCGCCGCGGCGCCCGCGCCCACTCGGCCGCCGGCTACGCCGAGGCCCTCGCGGCGATTGCCGCCAACCCAAAGGAGTGATCCCTTGAAGGACCGCTCCGGTCAACCCGAACGCGTGCTCTCGCGCCTGGTCATCGAGGGTCTTACCGCCCGGGCACGAGGTCGCCGACTTCGGCCGCTGACACCGGCCGAGCTGGGCCTGGTGCTCCGCCTGATCACCGGTGAGGGCATCCTTCGGGGGTCTTCGGTCAACTGGTGCGTGCTTGCCCTGGGCGTGGCCTGCCTGTGGGCGATCGACGGCGCCACGACCGCGGCCACGCGGGTGCTCGGCGCGATGCTGCGGGGCGAGTCTCTGCGGCCCGGTACGCGGCGACTGGCCCCGCTTGGGGATAGCGAGTGTTGCAGCCGGGACTACGTCGGCTACCTGATCCTCGGTCTCTTGGGTGTGGCCAACGGCCCGGCGATCGACGCCTGGTTGCGGTCGATCGTCCGGCAGCTGCTCGATCAGTGGTGGGCGCTTCTCGCCCTGCAATCGGTCTGGCCGCCGCCGGACGAGCCGCGCATGCGTGGCTCCGAGCACCCGTGGTGTGCGGTGGCCGGCGATCGCTCTCCGCCCTCGCGCTGGGGCTGGAGCGACGCGGAGCCGCTTCTGGCGCTCGCCCTCGGGCGCCGGTTGCCGTCGAAGGGCTGGCGGGGGGCGGACTGGACGGCGGGCCTTGCTTCGCTTCAGGGGGAGGTCTCGTTCGGGCTGTCCCCGGTCGAGGTGTCGCACCTCCTGGCCAGCCCGCTCGCCGCCCGCCGCGTGCTCGAGGGCCTGGCGACGATCCATCCTGTCGAGCTCCGCGGGTGGGCGGACGGTAGCCGGTTGATCCGGCACGCCCGCCTGACCAACGGCAACACCACGGGTTGCCACTTTCTCTTTGCCCGCCCCGGCCAGCCGGCCGCGTGGGGACACCCCGGCCCGCCGAAGCGGCGCAAGGGCAGCCCGGACGGGCTCTGCCTCGAGCGCAACGGCTGGCTCTATGCCTTCGACCACGCCGACGATCCGAGGGTCGCGGATCTCGGCGCTCTCGACCCGACCCAGTACACCGCTCCCCATCTCGGCATCACCACTTGCCGGTTGCCAGACGAGGCGCCGACCTGGTCGGTCCGAATGGGGGCGTAGGAGGCTTCATGATGACTCTCTACTTTTGGTTGCGCCGGCTGTTCGCGCCCCCTCGAAATCGCCACCGTGACTTCCGGGCCACGGCCCTGTTCGCGCTCGTTCTCGTTCTCGCCCCCGCCGCCGCGGCGGACTTCGCTCCCGGCGGGCTCGCGCCCGACGGCACGCACTGGGTCGAGGGTACCGCCCAGGAGTTCGGCTGGCATGGGCTGGCGCCCCCGGCGACGTCCGGCCGGGCCGCGCCGGAGCCGATCACTCCGGCCGAGTATCAGCGCCTGGTCGATGAGCACTTCGCCGCGGCCAAGGCGGCGGCTGCGTCTCGAGTCACGACCGGGCGCCACCTGGTGCCCGTGCGGTTGACGGTGCGCGTCGCCCCCGGCGAGTCTTGGGGCACGCAGCTCGAGGCTGCGCGCTGGGGCCTGTTGCCGGGTGTGCGGGTGGTGGGGGTTGCTGGCGCTGAGCTCGGCGCCGAGATCGCGCGCTATCTGCGGAGCGAGTTCGGCCGCGAGCCGACCGGGGACGAGATCGTTCTCGGGACGGGGCTGCGCCAGGAGCGCGGGCAGAACCCGCTGCGCGTCCGCTGGCTGGCCTGTTGCGGCCCGGGGGACCCAAGCCGCGCCGAGCCCGATCCCGGTCTCGCGTGCGACGCCGGGACGGTGGCCGTGGCAGCGCCGGCGTGGCCGCCGACGATCGAGTGGCGCACGCCCGACGCGGGTCGGTGCGGGCCCGGTGGTCCCGGGCCTCGCCCGCGGCCGGAGCCGACCGACCCCGCTCTTCCCCCGAGCTGCAATCGGTTCTTGCCCGTCATCCACCGCCCTCTCGAGCCCCCGGGATACATCGCGCTGCCGGGCGAGGGGCTTTGGGGAACAACCCTTCACGCCTGCAATCTCGCCGGTTGGCCGCCCCAAGCGCTGCCGATCGAGGCTCCGCCGGTCGACTGCGAAACGGCCAAGCTCGACCTCGAGCGCGCGGCCGCGACGTTCGCCGCGGTCTGCGTCTCTCCGAAGTAACGCCCCCCGTGCTGCCCAAGGCCTGCGACCGCCCGTCCTGCCCGCACCGTGCGGCGCAGGGGCGGGCGCTGTGCGCCGCTCATGCCGCTCGAGCGGACGCTGAGCGCGCTCGAGCGGCGCAGGGCTACGACCGCGAGCGCGGCTGCGCCGCTCGCCGCGGCTACGACCGCCGCTGGGCGGACTACTCCCGCGAGCGGCTGGCGCGCTACCCAGGCTGCGCGCGCTGCGATTCGCTGGCCACACTGACCGACCACATCGACCCCGTGGAGTCGCGCGACGACCCACGCTTTTGGGACCCGCGCAATCACCAGTCGCTGTGCGACCGGTGCCACGAGGTCAAAAAGGCCGAGGAGAAGTCGGCCGGAAAGGGGCGGAACGCCCGTGTCTGATCTTCGAATCCTTCAGGGCGATGTGCTCGAGCTGCTACCCGCTCTTCGGGCCGCAGGTGAGCGTTTCGACGCCCTCATCACTGACCCGCCCTATTGTTCGGGCGGGCTGACCACAGGCGAGCGCACCCGGGACCCGGCCGAGAAGTACGTCCAGCAAGGCACGAAGGTGCTGCGCCCCACCTTCGAGGGCGACGGCCGAGACCAGCGATCCTGGACGGCCTGGGTGACTCAGTGGCTGGCCCTCGCCCGGCCCATGTTGCCCGCTGGGGGCTGGTGCCTGGTGTTCAGCGATTGGCGCCAGTTGCCGACCGAGTACGTGACGATCGCCAGAGAGCGCCTCGAGCGCGAGTCCCGGGCCCTCTTCCGCATGGCCTCGGCCATCTGACCGAGCGCCCGCCCCCACTCCTCGGCCTGCTCGGCGAGCTCGCGCTCTTCGCCGAGCAGGCCCACCTCGAAGCGCTCGTCGCCGATCCCCAGCAAGTCCCGGCCGATTTCGAGCACTTCGGCCGCCAGGGCCGCCACCCGGTCCGCAATGGCCTCCGGCTCGGACAACGCTGGCGAGGTTGCGAGCAGCTCGATGACGCGAGCAACGGCCGCCGCGTCCTCGGGAGAGAGGCGGGCGAGGAAGGAGCTTCGGATCACGGGCACAGCCCTATTAGGTTCACGCAAGGCGCGCCGTCCGGCCAGGAATCCCATACCCATTGGCAAATGCAGCTCGTGTCTTCACACAGGCTGGGGTCCTCGAGGTGTGGTAGCCACGGGCACGGCGCTGGCCAGGGCTCGACCAAGCTCCAGCCGGCGAGGGTTCCGGTTTCGAAGTCGCCGGTGAAGGTTGTATCCGCAGTCGCGAGAGACGCCAGGAAGCACAGGGCGAGGGTGACCATCTCAACCCTCCGCTCGCTTCATGCCGCTCCACAGCGGAACAAGAGCTGTCAAGGCATCCGTTGCAAGCCCTTGGTCCTCGAAGAGCGAGACGTGGTTGATCAGCTGGGAGAGGTCCGAGAACCCGCGGTCGGCGACCTCGTCGGCGATCTCGTCCAAGAACAGCTGGATCGCGAACCGCTGGACGTCCGTTCTCGGCCCGATCGTCTCGGCCGCGAGGTCTTCGTAGCAGGCGAGCAGCTCCCTAAGCTTGTCGACTGTGTTCATGCCTTCCTCCAGTGTAGTGGCACTCTGCCCCTATTGAGACACTGTAGGTGCACTTATGTTGATGCGATGCCCCGAAAGCCCATCCAGCGGCGCGTTACTCAGGTGAACGGCTACTTCTACCCCGGAGACTTGGACCTACTGGCCCGTCTCGCCGATGAGGAACAGGTCTCGGCGAGCGAGATCCTGCGACGTGCCCTCCGGGACTATGGCCGAGCTCGTGGTTTCATCCCGGAGCGGGAGCGGCCCGAGGGGAGATGAGATCTTGAACAACGGTTCGTTTGAGGATTGACTCATGGACACCACGGCACTGCTTTCCTCCCTCGCCCTTGCAGCGCTCCTTGCGACTCCTGGAGGATGGCTGAAGAAGACGGAGACCGACCGCTTGACCGGTCGGGAAGTCGTTTTCGTGCGTGGCTATGTGGGCGCCGGCCAGGGTTCGCGACTCTTCGACGTACTCCGCGTCGATGGAAAGTTCTTTTTCCGGTTTGTCGTCACTCAAGCCTCGAGCTCGTCGATTCAGCGGGGCCGAATCGAGACGCCGAAGGAGGTCGGGCAGGTCAGCTACTCGATCGACGGCAAAGAACCGCACGAGCCCGCCACCGAGCGCACGTACCGAGATATCGCCGAGGTGGGCGCCGCCGACTTCGGCGCTCTGTGGTCGGTCGGCTGCGAGGACCTGCGCGAGTTGGCTACGGGGAAAGTGCTACGGGTGGTAACCGACAGTTTCGACGCCGAGTTCCCGCTCGCCGGGTTATTGAAGCCAATGGAAAAGGCGTTTGGTTTTTCCCAGATGGACCTGATTCAGCGAACGGCCTCAGTCTGCAGCGCAGATTAGAACCCTTCCCCTATCGACGGTGTCTCTCCAGGGGGCGGGATAGGTGTGCTGCTGCCCGGCACATACTTCTCCCTCAGGCGGGGCGGGACTCCCTCGCCCAGCAAGGACAATTAGGAGGCGGTTATGCTCAGGAGCACTCGTCTAGCCGGTGTTGGTCTCTTGGTCTTCGCTACAGCTCTACCAATAAGCGCGTCTGAGGAGCGGGTGATGGTTGGGTTTTGGGATTGGTTGTTCGGCTTGTGGTCGGCCACGATGCCAGCCCCGGTCGGGTATCTTGAGGCTGCGCCCTCCCCAAACGGGAACACGCTCGACCCGAACGGCGGTAGCACACCGCCGGCATCCGTAGCGACCTGCGACAACGGGAACACGCTCGACCCGAATGGGATCTGCAGACCACCAGGGAGTTAAGGCTCGGGCAGGGCAAGGAGCCCGCGGCGTAGGCGTCCCGCCGCGGGCAACACTTCGAGCGGAGCTGCCGTTTGCGCGAGCTCGTTGATGATCGCGACCGCCGCGAGCAGATCCGCCGGAAGATCCAATTGGGCAGCGAGTTTTGCCAAACGGGCGGCGGCCGTGACGAGCCGAGGTCGGTCCCCCTTTGAGGCATGTAACTCCAGGGCGGTCTCTGCGAGAAGTGCCAGTTCCCGATGGGCGCCCAGGAGTTCGTAGTGTCGCTCGACTTGGCTCAGCATCTCGGCCGAGACAATCGTGAAGTCCGTCCGGATGCCGATGCGGGCGAGTAACCACCGCCTGCGGACCTGCAAGGCCTCGCTCTGGGCGTAGGCGGGCTCCCAGCTCATCAGTAGCCCGATCGGCAAGTCCGTTCGTCCTAGGTCGACAGCAAACTCCGCCAGATTATGGACGCAGGTGAGGGCGAGCTGGGGAGCGCGCCGGCCATCGATCTGTTCGAAGGCCAACACCAATTCTTGAACCGCGCTCTCAAGTTCTTCGGCGTGGCCCAGCACGGTGCCGAGCTGGACTCGCAGGCGAGCAACTACCAGCGTATCGGCCGCGAGCGACTCAGCCACGTCCAATGCTGCACGCAAGACTTGCACGGCCAGCGGCAGTTGACGCCGAGCATCCAGCAGCGACGCCTCAAGACTGGCGACCTCTACATGCACGAGTGGGTCGGCTACTCCGCGCAGCTCCCTCTGTGCTTCGCCGAAGGCGGACTTGGCGGGGGACCACTTGCTGGCAATTCGCCAAGCATTGCCAATTTCTGCCCAGCAGAGGGCGGCGACTTCAGCCCGCTCAGGCCTCTCGGCGGAGGTGGCGAGGCTGCGAAGACCCAATTCCGCCCACTCTGCGCTCACCGATGGGAACCCTCTGTTCTCGCGCGCGAGTCCGAGCAAGACCTCGGCCAACTCCACGCCTTGGAACCTGCGGTCTGTGATCAAGCGGAGATGTCGCCGTTCCAAAGGTAGTCCCGCAAGCTCGGCTGCCATCGCATGAGCATTCAGCCGCCGCGCGTCTCGTTCTTTGAGCCGGCTTACCAGACTCACGAGTCTTCCTTACGCAGGCGCTTCGCCATCGCGTTGACTAGCGCGGCCTCGAGTGCATCTTGCGGTAAGCGGTCGGCTGCCTTTTCAAAGAGCGCTTCCATCACTTCCGCCAAGCGGGCACTTGAAGCTTCCAGAATCCGCTCATCGGGAATCCCGGCCACGGACTGCGGCTCGTGGCGAGAAGTGCTTCTGACGGGTGTTCCCGACGCTCGAGCGAGCTCGTCGGCCAAGTCATAGAAGTCGTTCTCGAGCACCGCCAGCAACCGCTGCATGGTCTCCAGAGTAGGCGACCGGAGGCCCCGTTCGTAAGCGGAGACGCTCGACTGCAAGACGCCGGCAGCTTCGGCTAGCGCCGCCTGCGATAGGCCGCGATGCTCACGAAGAGCCCTTAACGCCTTTCCGCTAAGCATGTTGTTGGCGGACACCTCTAAGAGTCTGCATTGCTTGCGGTGATTTTGTCAACGATAGCGCCTCGAGCGCTTGACTTCGATCGCCTGGAGTGGTTTTATATCGCTCATGGCGATAGACACAGGTCCCGGCGAGTTGTTGAGGCGATTTCGTGGCCGCCTGGGTTGGACCCAGTGCGAGTTGGGCAGGCACCTGGGTGTAGGCCAATCGACGGTTAGCCAACTCGAGTGCGGAAGCAAACCGCCCTCGCTCGCCCTCGCTGCTCGAGTTGAGAGTCTTGCCGGCATTCCGGCGAGATCGTGGACTCGGGTGGCCGCCGTCCCCTCCGGAGGTGCATCATGACCCCTGCCGTACCCGCCTGGGCACTCTTGCTCGTACCTGTTCCCGACTCGGAGATCTTGGAAGAGCTGGATACCACCCTCGCGTTTGACGGGCACTGGAGCCACCCCGGCATCCCCTGGCAGCGCGAGCCGGAAGAGGTTCCGCTGAACGTTGTCTTCCGGTTCATCGGTTTCGAGCTCCTCGTGAAGGAGCCCGACGAGACGGTGGAGTCCGCGCGCGACTGGTGGCGCGCCTCGCCTTCACCGCTTGAGGACCGGCCCTCAGGTGAGGGTTGGGTGTTGGTGTCCGTCCACGACTCCGAGGATGGTGCTGTGGCCTGGTGGCTGCGTCCGCTTCCGCAGCTCTCGCGGTCCGCGTCGGCCGAAGCGGTCTACCCATTGGTTCAGGGCGAGTTCCGGCGGCTGCTGAAAGCCGCACTCTCTGCTCCCGGCGTCCACACGGAGCGCACGATGGTGGTGCCCGACGGGCTGCTGCCGCGCCGGGTCGTGATCGACCTGGCAGTGACCGCGCTGCCGGCCGCGGAGGTGCCCTCGTGAACCCGCACGAAATCCGTGCCGCGGCTTCTGAGGTCGCTCGCGCCCTCAGGCCCCAGATCGAAACCGCGGCGTCTCGCCTGGCCTCCGAGTTCCTGCGAAGGGCTCATGACCTCGCTCCGGAGGGCGGTCTCCTGACTACCTCGAGAGCCCTCATCACGGCCTTCGTCTGCAAGCTCGCCGAGGCGGGCGTGCCCGAGGCCGAGGCGATTCGCCAGGGGCGCATGGCCGCTCTTGAGGGCGAGTTGGAGGAGCTCGGCGCCGAGCTGGCCGCGATTGGTCAGGACGACTGGTGGCGAGACGACCAGGCGACGCACGACCTGCTGCTGATCGCCGACGACTACGAAGTGCCGCTGGAGGCGATCCAGGGCTGGTCGGACGACCAGTGCCGAGAGGCTGACAACTGGGCCGTCGCCGAGCACCTGGCTGCCAACGACAACGACGTGGAGCGGCTGCCGGTTCCGCCGCTCGTCGACTCCGAACGCCTCGCCCTGGGTGAGGAGCTGGTGCGGCTCGAGGTCGCGAAGAACGACCTCGCCGAGAAGCGGCGGGAGGCCATGGCCGACTTCAACGCCCGCGCGAAGGCCCTCGACAACCAGGCCGCGGAAATCGTCGGCGTGCTGCGCGAAGGCGCGAAGCGCGTGCCCGTGGAAGTACGTACGGAGTTCGACTACGCGACCGGGATCGTCACGACCTTCCGCCTCGACACCGGCGCAGTGCTCGAGGAACGCCCCATGACGGATGCCGAGGGCCAGATGGCCCTCGGCGGAGAAGACGAGGAGGTGCCCTCGTGAAGCCGCGGAGTCCAGGTCTCGTGGCCCTCAGCCGTCCGCTCCGCCGCGCCTGGCGACGCGTTCTACGCGCGGTCGCCGCCAGCTCGAGCGCCGAGGAACTCACCTTCGAGCACGGGGTGCTCCCTATCCAGTTCTGCGGCTTGCGCTGCCTCGAGTGCGGGCAGACGGTCTATCGCGGCGCCCGGCGTCGCGGGGCGAGCTACGTGCTCACCTGTCCCAACGGCCACGCGGCCGAGGTGCTCGACCTCGGTAGCGACGAGGCCGTGATGGCCCGGCGACCCGCGCTCGACCTCCGGACGGCGCCCGGGACATCGGACCGGCGGCTCGTCCGGTCTCTGCGGGCGGTCGAGGGGAGGGTGTGATGTACCCGACCGGCATCGGAGAGCGCCTCGACGCCTGGGCGGCTCAGCAGCCCAGCTTTGATCCTCTCGGCTCGTTCGGCGTCGATGGCCTCACCTGGAGCTGCTACGTGCGCGAGATCTTCGTGCCGAGCTCGCGGGTCCGGGAGTCGATCGCCGCCGCCGGCGGGCCTCCGGTGTTGGCGTGGGAGCCGTTGCGGGCGGCCCTCGATGCCACCTGCTCGGCCTGCGGCTCGAGCGCCGTCTCCTGCGGCTGCTTCGCCAGGAGGTCGGCGTGATTTGCCTCATCGACCCTCCGGGGCTGCACCTGTTCGACCCCAAGCTCGGCCCCGAGGCCGAGGGCTACTTGCCTCCGGGTCCCTCCGGCCACACTCCCTGTGGAGATTGCGTCGGCACCCTTGCGGGGCGCGTCTTCTTCTGCACCCGGGCCGAGGACCATGACGGGCAACACGCCGCGCACAACCTGCACGACGAGATGTTCGCGACGTGGGGGGTGATCCAGTGATCTCCCTTGACGACGCCGATCGCTTGGCTGCTCGGCTCGTCGAAGCCCTCGGGCCGGCGTGCCATCGGATCGAGGTTGCGGGGTCGGTCCGGCGGCGGCGCCTGGCGGTGAAGGATGTCGAGCTGGTGGCCGTGCCGCGGGTCGTCGAGCGGACGGCCGAGGGCCAGGCGGAGCTGTTCGGAGCCCGGAAGGAGGCCATTTCGGCCGTGTGGCTGCAGCTCGAGGCCCTGCGCGAGGCGGGCGTCGTCCGGCCGGTCAAGCCCGGAGTGATCCCGTTCGAGACGGACGATCGGTGGCCCGTCAAGCGGTTCGCCGGGCCACAGACCGCTCGAATCTTCGATCCTGCCCGCTGGCTCAAGTTCCTGTACGGCCCGGTGGCGGTCGACCTCTTCCTCTGCACTGTCGATACGTTCGGCTGGCAGCTCGCGCTGAGGACAGGCCCTGCGAAGGTCTCTCACGCCTACGTGGCGCATTGGGCTCCCCGCGCGGGGGTCCGCTCGGTAGACGGACAGCTGATGCGGGCCGGTCGGCCCGTCGCGACGCCGGAGGAGCGAGACGCCTTCCAGGCGCTGGGCATCGAGTGGATTCCGCCGGAGCTGCGGGTGGCCCCGGCGGCCCTGTCTCCGGCCAGGAGGCGGGCGTAATGGCCGGCCGAAGGGGAGAGCGCTACCCAGCGTTCCTTGTGGGCCTGGCCCGGGATCTGTACGCGCAGGGGCTGAGCTGTCGCGAGGTCTCAGCAGCCCTTGAGGCGCGGGGGTTCGATCCGGCGCCGTGTCCGGGGTGGGTACGTCTCCACCTCGAGCGGCTGGGCGCGCTGCGCCCGCGGGGGGCGGCGGTCCGAGCGTCGCTCGAGCGCCGCAACGGGCGCCCGTACGCGGGGGCGATGGTCCAGGCCCGGGACCTCGAGGCGCGCGGCTGGCCGCGAAAGACCATCGCTCGCCGCCTAGGCATCGACGAACGGACGGTGCGCTTCTGGCTCGGTCCCTCCCGGATTGGGCAGTCCGAGGCCGCCCGTCGTTCCTACGTGCTCCGGATCGGGCCGAGCCGATACCGCGAGCAAGTGGCTCGCGTGCTCGAGCTGCGCACCGCGGGAGGCACCTACGAGGGGATCGCCGCTGAGCTCGGCATCTCCTGGCACCGTGTGCGCCGGCACTGCCTCGAAGCGGACCTCGGCGGACGCAGAGGAGCGCAGCGAGCGCGTAAGAGCGCGCTTCGAGCGCCGCAGTCTGCGCCGGGGAGCGACGCATGAGGCGCGTGAACCTCAAACACTTCCATTTGTTCGGCGGGGTGGGCGGGGCCGCCCTCGGCGGTCGTCACCTCACGGTGTCGGCCGCCGGGCTCTCGGCCGGGTTCCGCTGCCTGGGCGGCGTTGACGTCGACCACGGCGCCATGCGGGCGTTCTCGCGATTGACCGGCGCCCCGGGCACAGTGCTCGATCTGTTCTCGGTCGAGCAGTACCGTGCGTTCCACGGCGCTCCACCCCCGGCCGGTTGGCGCGAGGCGACGGCGGACGATCTCCGTTCCGCGGCCGGCGGCGAGTCGCCGGACATCCTGGTGACGAGTCCGCCCTGCAAGGGGTTCAGCGGGCTGATCTCGGAGAGCAAGAGCGCCTCGGCGCGCTACCAGGCCCTGAACGGCCTCACGTTGCGCGGCGTCGAGCTGGCGCTCGAGGCCTGGCGCGATGAGCCGCCCGGGTTCTGGTTGCTGGAAAACGTCCCCCGCCTACTCACGCGCGGGGAGTGGCTCCTCGGCGAGATCGTCCAGCGGCTCGAGGCCGCGGGTTACTCGGTCTCGTGGACGGTGCCCGACCTCGGGGAGCTGGGCGGGCTGGCGCAGACCCGGAAACGTCTCCACCTCGTCGCGCGACACCGAGCGCGGGTCCCTGTCCACGTGTTCGAGCCGCCGCGGCGGTCGCTGCGGCCCGTGGGCGACGTCCTCGGCCGACTGCCCGTGCCGCTTGGCGATCACGGCCCGCTCCACCAGGTGGCACGGCTCGAGTGGCGGACTTGGGTGCGGCTCGCACTGATCCCGGCCGGCCAGGACTGGCGGGCGCTCCAGTCGCTCGCGGTCGAGGGCGGCCGGCTCCGGGACTACTGCCTCGCCGGCACCTGGCACAACGGCGCCCTCGGCATCGTGCCCTGGTCGTCGCCAGCCGGCACGGTGACCGGCGAGGGGCGGCCCCAGAACGGGGCGTTCTCCGTCGCTGATCCTCGACTCGAGGCACCGCGGTTCAGCAACGCCGCGGCGGTGCTCGAGTGGAGTCGGCCTTGCCGCACGTTGACCGGTTCCCTTTCACCGTCGGAAGGCGGATTCGCCATTGCCGACCCGAGGATGCCCGGCCTTGAGCCCTCACAGGCGGATCGCAGGGCGCACGACTTCTACGGCATTCTCGGCTGGGAGGAAACCGGACGAACGGTGACGGGAGCGGCCTCCCACAACAACGGCCGCTGGTCGATCGCCGATCCGCGCCCCGCCTACCAAGGCGAATACGGCCAGCTCCGGGTGATGCCCTGGGAAGGGCCGGCGTCGACCGTCACCAGCCGCGGAACCCCGGGCGAAGGGCCGATGGCGATCTCGGACCCTCGGATCGAGGGAGTCCGGCACAACAACGTCTTGCGAGTGGCCCGCTGGGACGAGGCCTCGCCGGCAGTCACCGCTGGCAGCACGCCGACCAGCGGCGGAGTCTGCATCGCGGACCCGCGGGCGCGTGGAGTAGCTGTCATCCTGGCTCTCGACGGCACCTGGCACCGCCCCATGACGGTGCTCGAGCGGGCGGCCCTGCAGGGCCTGCTCGAGGGTGACGACGGCCGCGCTGAGTTCGAGGCCGCCACCGCGGGCGTGAGCTCCACCCGGGTTTCCGAGTGGGTGGGCAACGCCATCCCGCCCCCGGCCATGGCCGCCACCCTCCGCGCCGCGGGCGTGGCCCTGCTGCTCGCCCGGGCGGGCGAGACGTTCGCCCTGGGCGCGACGCCGGTGTGGTGTCGGCCGCTCGCTCGGGGAGTGCTGGCGGGGGGTGGGGCGTGAAGACCGGCGGCCGGCGCCGCAATCCGGTGGGAGACCTTCATCTGACCCCTCAAGGGCTGTATCAGCTCCTCGACGCAGAGTTTGGCTTCCGGCTTGATGCTGCATGCGACTCGACGAACTTCTTAGCGCCCGTTGGTCTGTGCCGCGACTTGGGCCGTGATGGATTGCTTGAGCGCTGGCAACCAGGGCCGGTCTTCTGCAACCCACCCTACAGCCACTACGACCTGTGGCTGGAGCGGGCGCTTCTTGAGAGCCAGGAAACGACCATCGTGATGTTGATCCCTGCCGACACCTCGACGAGAGCGTGGCGCCGCATCGTTGCCGAGCACGCCTCCGAGGTGCGGTTCGTGACGGGTCGCCTCAGGTTCCAAAAGCCTTGTGGTTCCAACTACCGCACCGTCCGCGGGGGCGGAGGAATGACCGGACCCAGCGCGGTCGTCATCCTGCGCCCGGGTCACATTGGGCCGCCGACCTATCGCTACATCGACCGCCCTCAAGAGCGACTGTCATGACCGTCCTCGCCTTCGACGCCACCAATCGCGTGCACGTGCTCTGGCACGCCATCTCTCGGCAGCGAGCCGATCGCGCGGGCTCAAGTTCGCCCGAGGTGCGGAAGACCCTCGATGCCTTCGGCGCGGATCTCGCGGCCCTCGCGACTCTGCCCGTACAGCGGCGAGTGGCTGCCTTCGACGGCCCATCGCCGACCTTCCGGCACGAACTCTGTTCCAGCTACAAGGCGACACGGGCGGCGAAGGCTCCGGGGCTGGTGGCCGCTCTGGATCAGGCCCTCTCGGTCGCCCAGGCTTCCCCCGGTTGGGAGGTCGCCGGTGCGCGAGGATTCGAGGCGGATGACCTGCTCGCGGCGATCGCCGCCCGAGCGGCCGCGGAAGGCGGTCGCTGCATCTTGGCGACGCCCGACAAGGATGCCCGTCAGTGCCTCGTCGAAGGTGTGGTCACGATCCTTCGCGGCTGGCGCCGCAAGGGCAACGACCTCGAGTCGCGGCAGTGGTTCACCGCGGCCGATCTCGCGCTCGAGTACGGCTTCCATCCCGGGCGGTGGATCGGCTACCAGCTCCTCGTCGGCGACAAGACCGACTCGATCGCGGGGTGGGAGGGCGTGGGGGACGTCACGGCGCGGCGATGGCTGGCGGAGCACTCGCTCGAGGATCTCGTCACCCAGTGCTCTCCGGTCAGGTTGACCCCGAACCAGGAGAGAACCCGCGGTGACTTCCTGGCCAGGCTGCCGGTCTCCCGGCAGCTCGTGACCCTTCGAACGGACGCGCCGCTGCCTTCGGCGGTCGGGAGGGCGGCATGAGGGCGAACCCAGTTTCGAGAGTCAGGAAGGCCCTTGCCGCAGCGGGGCTAAGGCGGAAGTCTCATGTGGGGCCAATTCTTAATCCTTGGACAAACGGACTTGTGCGGCTGGACTGGGAGCCTCCAGAACATGAGCCGCCGTGCTATCCACAGCCCGACTGGTGGATGGAGGAAAATGAGGCGCTAACTCAGCAGGGTCTCCTGCGTTGCACCGATGTTCTACAGGCCGCCGGTTTCGAGGTGGCGACCTATCCCGCTTGCCTTGTTGTCTCGGAGCCGCGGCTCTTTCCGTTGCAGTGCTCGGAAGCGCGCAGCGCCCGCACGAGTGCGCAGCGTGCGGCCCTCTCTGCGGCGCAGTCTGCGCGCAGCCTGCGGGGTGAGCGCGCATGATTCGGGCCGTCGATCTCGCGATCTACTCGGCGTTACCCCCCGCCGAGAAGCTCGCTCTCATTGCGATCTGCAACGTGATCGACGACCACGGCGAGGGCTGGCTGTTCGCGGCCCGTCTGGCTCGCGCGGTCGGCCGGAACCCTCGGCAGTGTCGCCGTGTGGTCGCGGCGCTCGTCGAGCGCGGCCTGGTCGAGGTCGACGTTCGGGGTGCGAAGTTGCGCGGCCGGAGCCGAGCCCACTCGGCGAACCTGTACCGGGTCGACCTCGCGAAGCTCGAGGAGATGGCGGGCGAGCCCCCCTCGTCTGTGCGGTCATCCACGACCACACAGCGTGTGGACACCGGCGACCACACAGGCCCGCCCTGTGTGGTCGCCCATGACCGCACAGAAGCGCCCTGTGTGGACACCGGTGACCGGTCTGTGTGGTCACCCATGACCGGTCTATCTAAGGTAGTTCCGTCAGGGGATCCGTTAGAAGAAGAAGAAGGGGGAGGGGAGGCCCGCCCCCTGGTCGATCAGCTGTTTGAGCTGTACCAGGACGCTGCCGCCATCGTCCGCGCACGGCGCGGCGAGAACCTCATCGATCGCCCACCCACGGCCCGGCAGCGGACGCTGATCCAGGATCGCGTGCTGTCGCACAGCGTCGACACCGTCAAAGCCGGGCTCCTGGCGCTCCCGTTCTCGCCGTGGCACTGCGGTATCGATCTCGCCCCCGATCCCTTCGGCATTACGGCGGGCCGGGTGGTCATCAGGCCCTCGGCGCGGCTCTCGCTCGAGCAAGCGCTCGGCGTGTCGGACCGGATCGACCAGGTGCAGACCCTGGCCGATCTCCTCGCCAACCCACCGTGGGAGTTCCTTCGCCGGGTCTACGGCGGCAACCCCTGGCAACTCCCTTCCCGCACAGAAAGCGAGCCTGGTCATGAACTCTGACGGTGTGACCCTTGGACGGCTGCGCGATTCAGTCGGAAAGACACAGCGGCAGTTGGCCGCCGAGATTGGACGCAGCGTCCGCTGGGTTCGAGTGTACGAGGCGGGACAAGCGTTGCCCCGTCGAGCGATAGCTTCTGCCATGGCCGCGGCGTTGGATGTGCGCTTTCCCGACCTTCGCGAGATTCTGCGGTTCCGGTGGCGCCAGGTCCATGGCTTGCCGCTGTCGTTGGCCGAGCTCCGTCGCGAGAGTTTGATCGAGTCGGCCGAACTGGCTGAGGAGCTCGCCGGCCTTCCGCACCAGTTCGTGACGCGCTTGGAGCTCGGGTCGCGCCGGCCTCGTTCTGCCAGGTTGGAGGCCCTTGCGAGGGTCTATGGCGTGGACGTCTCCGAGGTCATCGGCGCCATGCGGCGCACGATGCCCGAGAAGCGCTTGTCGATCGAGGATCTGCTCGACCCAGCCGATGTTGCCGAGCTCGTGGTGAGGGCCGAGCCGTTTGGAGGGCTGGCGGCTCTCTTCGCTTTGGTGCTACGACAGCTTCGCCAGAGACGGCGGCGGGAGGGCGTTGTATGAGGCTCAGTCCGTGGTTGACCGGCGGCGTGGTGGCAGTTCACGCCCCGCGCCTGGTCTTGCAGCTACTCGATGTTGACCGCCACGCGGCCGCCTCGGCGCCTCGACAGATGGCGGTCATGTGCTCGGCCATCGCGATGGTCGCCGTCCTGAGCGCGGGGACGGCCTATCTCGCGCACCGCCAGGCCGAGAGCGGGGCGCCTCGTTGGCTGCGGGCTGCGTGGGTGCTGACCGTACTGCTCGAGGGTGCCCTGCTTGCGCCGTCGTTGGTTGCCGGTCTCCGCGGCGCCGACCTCGGCCAGGTCCTCTCCAGCCCGGCTCTGCAGTGGGCGTGGGCGGTGGTTCTCGTTGCGGCCCTTTCTCTGGTCGTCGGAGCGTCCGTGATCGCCGACCAGAAGGCTCACGAAATCAGCGTCCCGCTTCCCGATTCTTCCTCTCCGCCGCCCGTCTCAGACAAGACCTACGTCTGTGTATGTGGCTACGCCCGACCTACCCAACAGGCGATGGCGGGACATCAGCGAAAGTGCTCGAAGCACCTTGCCTCGAAGGGAATGTCGTCATGAGCACCGTGGATCTGGTGGCACTGGCCCAGGCTCCCAGTGCGATCGAGGAGCTGCGCGTCGAAGTCGCGCGGCTGCAAGCTACGATTGCCCGCCTCGAGTCCGGCAAGGGAATCGCGCGGTGGGTTCGCCTCAATAAGATTCTTGAAGAGTTCGACTTGTCCCGCCGGGCGTTCTACGATTGGCTGGCGGACCCGGGAACCGGCCTTACCAGCATGGTCTCGCGGCCCGGCCCGGGCAACCGGCCAGGAGTATGGGTCAACCGGTTCGAGTTTGAGCGCTGGTGGGCGAGTCAGGCGGGAAGGTGAGGTCATGGCTGCCGAGGAAGAATCGCGTGAGAGATTCTTAGAGCGCGAGTGCACATGGAGCTGCGATCCCCCAGGGCCGTGGATGACGCGTTGTGACCAGGCCTTCGAGTTTACCGAGGGAGAAGGGGGGCCAGTCGAGAACGGATTTCGGTTCTGTCCGTTCTGCGGTGCCCCCTTGAGGGTCACCACGTACACGGGGGATGACTACTTCACGGTGCCCGAGGGTCTTTAGTTGGGCAACCGCGCAACGTCCGTTGAGGCTCGGGTATTCAGCAGTACCGCGGCACTAGCTTCGGGCCAATCTCCGACTTGGCCCCTGCGGCTAGGTGCACGTATCGATCCGTCATCGACATGCTCTTGTGGCCCAAGTGCATCTTGATCTCCGGTCCCCCAGCCCCTTGCTGAGCCAGCCACGTGCCACTCGTGTGGCGGCAGTCGTGCGGGGTGAAGTGCTCGACTCCCGCCTGCGCCATCATGCGATCCCAGGCAGCTCGGGGCCACGTGGGGCGGGTCTCCGTCCGGCTCCACACCCATTGCTCATGGGGCCGCTCGGAAAGCCCGCGAAGGGCCAACAGCGCGGGTCCTCGAAAACGGAGCGTCCTCCGCTCGCCGATCTTCGCGGTCCTCTTCCGCTTCGAGGTGCGTCCGCCTTCTCGCCGAAACCCAGAGAGCAGGGCGGTACCAGCGACAAGATCGACACTCCGCCACTGCAAGGACAGCAGCTCGCTGCACCTGGCGCCCGAGCTGAGGAGGCCCAACACCATGGGCCACAGAAACTCGTGGCTCGCGGCCTCCGCAGTCTCCGACATGCGCCAGAACTCAACGTCGTCCAAGTAGCGGGGGTCGACGTCGGCCTCTCGAAGACGCCGCACTTGGGTCTTGCCAACAGGACACACCAAGTTCGGGAAGTGCTCACCGACCCCGGTGTACACCGATGAAAGTGCCGAGAGGTAGCGGTTGATCGTGCCGTTCGACAGGCCAGCCTTTCGTAATGCACTCTTGTGCTGCGCGACGAGGGGAACGGTGATCTCGGCCACCTTGAGCGGCCCCAGCTTCGCCCGCCAATAGTCGTAGCGCACTCGGTCCTTCTCGCGGGAATCCTCACGGTCGAGCCACATGTCCGATTGCCAGTACTGCTCGAGCAGTTGGTGGAAGGTAACGGAGGTGTCGGCCGCGGCGCCAAGGCGGATCTGGCGATCCTCGACTGCTGCCCAGTTCTCTGCGTCGATGCGCCGCTCAAAGCAACGGCTACGCTCCGGAGATCCGCGGCGGCGGACGCGGGCCTCCCACAACACCGGCACGATCGATCCCCCAATCTCCGTCTGATACGTCTCGGCAGCCTTCAAGCTCCGGAAGCGTCGCCGCTCCATGCGATGCCCTCGACCTGCACTACTGCGCACCTCCCAACTGACCGGACGGATGCTCGCCATGGGCCAAGAGTAGCGCAGTTGGTAGACGGTCGCGGGGAAAGGGTGGGGAAAGGGAGCGGGCAAAGCGCGCCAGAAACACGGCGAACATGAATGCTAAGTCATTGATTCTAAAGGCTGGTGGGCCGTCAGGGACTCGAACCCTGCACCCGCGGATTAAAAGTCCGCTGCTCTAACCAGATGAGCTAACGGCCCGGCGCAGTATATCGGAGCTGGTAGGGGCTTCAGGCGAGGCTTTGTTGGGTTTGCGGGTCGAAAAAGTGGAGGCTCGTGGGGTCGAGGGCGAGGGGGATCGGGTCGCCGGGTCGGGGGAGGGGTTTGGGAGCGAGGCGGGCGTTGAGCTCGAGGGAACCGCGGGTCGCGTGGACGTAGGCGTCGCTGCCCAGGAGCTCGACGGCGCGGACGGTGAAGGTGGTGCCGTTGGGGTCGAGGTGGAGGCCCTCGGGGCGGACACCGAGGACCGTGCGGCCGGCGCTGGGTGGATTGGGCAAAGGAATGGACCAGCCGTCGGCGCCGTCGGGGACGAAATGGGTGCCGTCGACCGTGCCCGGTATGAGGTTCATGGCCGGGCTGCCGAGGAAGCCGGCGACGAAGAGGTTCGCAGGGCGGTCGTAGAGCTCGAGGGGCGTGCCGATCTGCTGGATGCGGCCGCGGTCGAGGACGACGATGCGGTCGCCCAAGGTCATGGCCTCGACCTGATCGTGGGTGACGTACAGCATGGTCGAGCCGAGCTCGCGATGAAGGTCGGCGATGTCGCGCCGTACCTGGGTGCGCAGCTGAGGGTCGAGATTGGACAGGGGCTCGTCGAGCAGGAAGACCCGCGGCTCGCGGACCAGGGCGCGACCGAGCGCGACGCGCTGGCGCTGGCCGCCGGAGAGCTCTTTCGGTTTGCGACCGAGGACGGAGGTCAGGCCGAGCTTTTCCGCCGCCGCTCGCACCCTCCGGTCGATCTCGGCCGGTAGGGCCTTGCGCATGCGCAGGCCGAAGGAGAGGTTGTCGCGCACGGACAGGTGGGGGTAGAGCGCGTAGCTCTGGAAGACCATGGCGATGTCACGGTCCTTGGGCGCCACGTCGTTGACCACTCGGTCGCCGATCGACACCGTTCCGGAAGTGACCGTTTCGAGCCCGGCGACGAGGCGCAGCAGGGTGCTCTTGCCGCAGCCGGACGGTCCCACGAGAACCAGGAGCTCGCCGTTCTGGGCGACACAGGTCGCCTCCTCTACCGCCACGTGGCCGTTGCCGTAGACCTTGCGGACGCCTTCGAGGCTCACCCGGCTCACCGTGCCGGTCCCTCGCGTCGCGGTGCGATGAAACCGTTTACGGCGGGCGCCGGATCGTGTAGATTGAGGCCCCGCGAACCGGGCGTATTCTCCACGTTTACCGACCTTTGCGTGTGATCTGGGCAGGGGTCTCGAACAGGTTTTCGAGTATGGCACAGCCGATCCGTTTCCCGAGCGATTTCCTGTGGGGCGCCGCCACTTCGGCGTACCAGGTGGAGGGCTCGCCGTTGGCCGACGGCGCCGGTCCCAGCATCTGGGAGAGATTCGTTCACAGCCCCGGGCTGACGCGCGACGGGGACACCGGCGACGTGGCCTGCGATCACTACCGGCTCTTCTCGGAGGACGTTCGGCTCATGCGGGACCTGGGCCTGAACGCCTACCGGTTCAGCATCTCCTGGAGCCGCGTCCAGCCGGAAGGCACGGGCACCGTGAACCAGGCCGGGCTCGACTTCTACCGCCGGCTGGTGGACGAGCTCCTGGCCCACGGCATTCAGCCGATGGTGACGCTGTACCACTGGGACCTGCCGGCCGCCTTGGACGACCGCGGTGGCTGGCTGAACCGCGACATCGCGGGCTGGTTCGCGGACTATGCCGCGTTGATGGCCCGGGCTCTCGACGACCGAGTCGAGCGGTGGGCGACCCTGAACGAGCCCTGGGTGGTCACCGACGGCGGGTACCTTCACGGGGCTCTCGCCCCGGGCCATCGGAATTTGTACGAAGCGCCGCGGGCCTCCCACCACCTGCTCCTGGCCCATGCCGCGGCGGTCGAGGCCTATCGAGCGGTGGGCCGGCACCAGATCGGTCTGGTGGTGAATCTGGAGCCCAAGCACCCCGCGTCGGATCGCCCCGAGGACGTAGCCGCCGCCCGCCGCGGCGACGCCTACATGAACCGGCAGTACCTGGACCCGGTCTTCTTCGGCCGTTACCCGGACGAGGTGGTCGAGATGTTCGGCCGCGCCTGGCCGGAGATTCCACCCAGGGACCTCGAACGGATCCAAGCGCCGATCGATTTTCTCGGCATCAACTACTACACCCGCGGTGTGGTGGTTCACGACGACGCGGTGGTGCCGGACCGGTCGCGGCGGGTGAAGCAGACGGGCAGCGCCTACACCGAGACGGAGTGGGAAATCTTCCCGGCCGGGCTCGCCGAGACGCTGACCTGGGTGACCGAGCGCTACGGCGCCCTGCCGCTCTACGTGACCGAGAACGGGGCCGCTCTCTACGATCCGCCGACGCCGCCGAACGGGCGCATCGACGACCCGCTGCGGGTGCACTATTTCCGCGAGCACCTGCGCGCCCTCCACGCCGCGCGCGAGGCGGGTGCCGACGTGCGGGGCTACTTCGCGTGGTCGCTGCTCGACAATTTCGAGTGGAGCCTGGGGTACTCGAAGCGCTTCGGCATCGTCCACGTCGACTACGCCACCCAGAAGCGCACACCGAAGGCGAGCGCGCGGTTCTACTCGCGGGTGATCGAGTCGAGCGGTGCGGTGCTCGACGAGGCGGGGTGAGAAGCGACGGGCGGACGCGCTGGTCCGCCCTCCTTCAGCCGCCGACCGTGACCACGGCCGGCACCTGAAACACCCTGACCCGGCCATCCGCCGCCGTGGGCACAGTTCGGCCATCGATCGTCACGCTCGCCGGGGGCTCGGGGAACGGCCAGGACAGTTCGATCCCGCCCGGGGGAACGGTGATACCGCCCTCGATCGTCCACCGTAGGCCGCCCTCGGCCAGGGGTTCGACTCGATAGGAAAGCCGGCCATGGGGGGTGAAGAGCCCCGAGACGGCCACCCCCGCGGGGTCCGCGAGCCAGGCGGCGGGCAGGCCAGTGCCGAGCACGAGTTTGTCGTCGTCTTCGTCGTCGTAGGCGAGCATTTCGACCACGGAGCGCAGGAAGTCCGAGGCCACCCAGGTGTGGGGCAGGTCGCCGAGGAAGCCCACGGCTCGCGGGTCGCGCCGGAGGACCTCGGGCCACTGGTTCCAGCCCGGCGGCCGGCGGTCGGCCAGGAAGGTCTCGAGCAGCCTCGCCGCCCGCTCGGGCCGGCCGAGGCGGGCGAAGGTGCCCACGGTGCGCAGCTCGTAGGGGGTGTAGGTGCCGTCGCCGGCGCCGGCCAGCCGGGCGAGCACGCCCTCGAAGTAGCGGTCGAAGGTGTGGTCGAGCTGAGGCCGGGGCAGGCGGCGAAGCTGGCCGCCGGGGACCAGGGCGATGGTCGACGAGGTGGCGTCGAAGTCCGCGAGCTCGACGGAGCCGGGCAGGTAGTCGAGCTCGTTGTCCGCGATCGTGCGCCGCAGAGAGGCGTGGAGGTCGCGCCCGAATTCCGCGGCCAGGGCGGCGAAGTCCGAAGCCTCCGGGCGTCCGAGCGCGCGGGCGAGCCGAGCGGCGTCGGTGAGGCCGCGGAGCGCCCAGAAGTCGTCCCAGTAGGAATGGACGGGCCGCGCGGAGTAGCCCTCGTGGCTGATGGACTCGGGCAACAGGCCGAAGTAGGCCCGTTCGGCTTCGCGCTGGTACTCGGGCGTGCGGCGTTTCTGGCGCAGGAAGTCGAGGTACCGGACCACCCGGACGAAGTTCGGCCAGAGGCGCTCGGCCCGCGCGCGGTCGCCGGTGTAGCGGAAGTGTTCGGCGACGAGGTGGAGGAATTCGCCGTGGCTGTCGTTCTCGGGCACCGGATCGGCGCCGCGGGCGTCGACGCAGCAGGGCACCTTGCCGTTGTCGAAGAGGTAGGGGGCGAACCAGTCGAGATACTCCCCCACCGCGTCGGCGTGGCCGAAGCGCAGAAGCGCGGCGCCAGTCAAGGCGCCGTCGCGAATCCAGGAGCGCTCGTAGGCCCGCGAGCCGGGCTGGATGGCGGGACCATCGCGGTTGATGAGGATGTGGGCGAGGGCGGTGCGGGCGGTGGCGGCGACCGGTCCCGCGGCGGGAGGGAGGGAGATCGAGACGCGGTCGACCTTGGCCCGCCAATCGGCGGCGGTGGCGGCGAGGCGGGCATCGAAGGCAGCGGCCGGACCCGTGCCGGCCGGGGTGCTGGTGGCCGGGGTGGTGGTGGCGAGGCCGTCAGGTTCACCATCGAAGAATCGGCCGGCACGGAGGCCGGCCGCGACACGGGACGTTTTCGTGTCCGCGACACGGTCCGTCTTCGTCTCCGCGACACGGGACGTTTTCGTGAACGCGACACGGGCCGTCTCCGTGAAAGCGACGCGGTCCGTTTTCGTGCCCGCACCTGACGCTACCGAGTCGCGGCCGGCCTCCGTGNNGGCGGCGAGGCGGGCATCGAAGGCAGCGGCCGGACCCGTGCCGGCCGATTCTTCGATGGCACCCAACGATTCTTCGATGTCGCCCAACGGCACCACCACCACGCCGTCTCGGCTCTCCCCCACCCCGAGGTCGAAATCGAACCCGAGCGCCCCCGACGCGTGCTCGAAATCCTCGTCCTCCACCTCCTGGGCCATGGGCAACGCCCCCTGGGCCAGAAGTTCGACCGCGTCGCCCTGGTCGAAGGTCGCGGTGCCGAAGGTCGTGGGCTCGGTCAGGAGGTGAACCTCTCGATCGTCGACGATGACTCGGTGGCCCCGGCGGGCCATCCGCCGGATCCGCGCCGCGCCGCCCGGAGTGCCCAGGAACTGGCTCGGTGGGTTGACCTGGAAGGGCCGGATCGCCAGGGCGAGGCGGCCGCGCAGGGGTTCCGCGGTGACGTTGTCGAGGCGGTAGCGGAGCCACACGCTCGAGTCGCCGGGTGCCCCGTCGGCGAAGGCGGTGACGGCCAGCCGGAAGCGGGGGTGCCGCCAGGTGACCGTGGGAATCGGCAGATCGCCCTGTTCGAGGCTCTGGTCGGCCGTGACGTCGGCCCAGCCGAGAAGTTCACCGTCGAGCTCGACGAAGGGCTCGATCGAGCCACGGCCCTTGCCGAGCTCGAGGGCGCCGTCCTCGGACAGGAGCGCCTCCTCGCGATCGCCATCGACTCCCACCACCGTCCAGTAGCTCTGCTGGTGGGCGAAGCCGCGCGGGTAGCGCCCGGGCGGCGCCTCGTCGGCGAGGGCCTGGAAGAAGGCGTTCACGGTGGCGCCGAAAACCAACGGGCGAACTTCGACCTCGAGCAGTTCCGAGGCGTCGCCGGCTTCGAGCTCGAAGCGCAAGGCGCGGGCCTCGGTCTCGGGGAGGAAGAGGTCGTCGCGGTCGCCCCGGGCACCGCGGACCCGGCGCAAGGGTCTCCAGGTCACCAGGTCGTCCGAGGCGAGCACCTCGTAGTCTCGGGGACCACGACCCAGGCCCCAGCGCAGCGTCAGGCCGCCGAGCTCCCGCGGTACGCCGAAATCCATCTCGACCCGCCCGGCGCTCCGCGTCATCACGGGCTCCCCGGCGTACTCGAGCTCTGGAGGCAACTCCTCGAGGACCAGGTCGTCCACACACACCCGCCCCGCTCCCCCCGTACCGGCCACGACGCCGATCTCGATGCCCACGATCCGCTCCGGCTCGCCGCCTCCCCGCGGCCCCCAGGCGAACTCGATCTGCCGCTTCTTGGTGCGGACTTCCGTCCACTCGGCCGGGAACTCGAAGTCGCGCCGGTTCTTCCACCACACGTTCTCGCCCGAGGCGTCGAGCAGCTTCAGCTCGAGGTTGTTGACGGGCGCCCCTACCCCGCGCAGCCGGAAGCTCAGCCGGTAGTTGGCCGGCAGCTCCAAGTCCACCGCCTTGCGCGCGATCGCCCAGCCGCCGTGGCCCTGGAAATCGAAGTCCAGGCACAGCACGCCGTCGACCGGGGTCAGTGCCAGCAATACGCCATCCGACGGCACCGCCGTCCAGCCCGCGAGGCCGGACGAGAAGTCGTCGAGGATGGTGGGTGGCGCGGCCGAGGCGGGGAAGGCGAGGAACAGGGCGAGGGCGAACCAGAAGTCTGAATCACGGAGGGCCACGGAGAACACGGATTTCACGGAGATACCCCCGAACCGTCTTCTCCCCTCCGTGTCCTCCGGGTCATCCGTGGCCATCCGTGATTCAGACATCCCTCGTCCGTGATCATCCCTTCACCGACCCCACCAGGATGCCCTGGACGTAGTGGCGTTGCAGGGCCAGGAACAACACCAGGACCGGCAACACGGTCAGGACCGAGCCGGCCATCATGAGCTCGTTGTCCGGGACGTGCTCCCGGGAGAGGCCGGCGAGGGCCACGGGGAGGGTCAGCAGGTCGCGATCGGAGAGCACGATCAGGGGCCACATGAAGTCGTTCCAGGCGCCCAGGAAGGTGAACAGGGCGAGGGTGACCAGGATCGGGCGCAATAGAGGCAGGACGATCGAGACGAAGATCCGGCCCTCGCTGGCGCCGTCGATGCGGGCGGCGTCCAGGAGCTCGTCGGGGATGCCCTGGGCGTACTGGCGAATCAGGAAGATGCCGTAGATGCTGGCCAGTGCCGGCAAAGCCACGCCGGCCCAGGTGTTCACCATCCCCAGGGATTTGAGCAGCAGGAACAGCGGCAGCATCGCCACCTGAGCCGGCACCGCCAGGGCCTGGACGAGGGTCCGGAACAGCCCGTCGCGGCCGGCGAACCGGAGCTTGGCGAAGGCGTAGCCCGCCAGGGCGTTGACCAGGAGCGAGAGCACGGTCACCGTGGTGGCGAGTGCCAGGCTGTTCAGGAAGTACCGCCCGACCTCCAGGCGCAGGAACAGCTCGCGGTATTGGTCGAAGGTCGGCTTCGCGGGCAGGAGCGGCGGCGGGAACGAGCTCGCCTCTCCTGTGGCCATGAACGACACCGACACCGACCACAGGAGCGGGAACGCGGTGACGAGCGCCGCCAGGGCCAGCGCGCCGTTGACCAGCAGGGCGCCGAGCCGCCGCCTCATCGCCCCGTCCCCCGCTCGACCAGCCGGAATTGCAGCCAGGTCAGGCCCAGGATCAGGACCAGCAGCACGAAGGCCACCGCCGACGCGAAGCCCATGTTCCACCACTTGAAGCCCTCTTCGTACATCAGATAGACGATCGACACCGTGCTCTGCACCGGCCCGCCCTGGGTCATCACATAGGGCTCGGCGAAGAGCTGGAAGTACCCGACCAGGGTCAAGACCCCCACGAACGCGAAAGTCGGCCGGAGCATCGGCAGCGTGACGTGGCGAAACTCCGCCCACGCCGACGCCCCGTCGATCCGCGCCGCCTCGTACAGCTCCTCGGGAATCGCCTGGAGCCCGGCCAGGAAGAGGATCATGTTGTAGCCGAAGTTCTTCCAGGTGGCGAGGAGCAGGATCGCCGGGATCGACCAGCTCGGGTCCCCGAGCCAGTCGATGGGCCCGAGTCCCACCATGCCGAGCAGATAGTTGAGAAAGCCGTAGCGGGTGTGGAGCAGATAGCGCCACACCACCGCCACCGCCACCAGCGTCGTCACCACCGGCGAGAACAGCGCCGTACGAAAGAGCGTCGTCCAGCGGGCGAGTTTCGAGTGCAACAGGAGCGCCGTCCCGAGGGCCACCCCGATCGACAGCACGCCCCCCGCCAGGGCGAAGTACGCCGTGTTGCCCAGCGCCTTCCAGAACAGCCGGTTGCGGAACAGCTCGAGATAGTTCTTGAAACCCACGAAGCGCGCGTTCTCGGGGTCCGCCAGGGCGTAGATGTCCCAGTCGGTGAACGACAGGACGAAGGCCGCCAGGACCGGCAGGAAGAAGAACACCCCGAGCACGACGAGCGCCGGAGCAAGGAACCACCAGCCCGCCCGCCGCTCGGTCACGAGGGTCCTCCCCGGCGGTCCAGGAGAGCCCGGCGCTTCTCGAGGATCCGGTCGGCGTCGAAGTCGAGCCGGTTGAGGGCCTCGTCGATCGTCGTCGTGCCTCGCGCCACCGCCTCCGCCGCCAGGCGAATACGCTCCGCGATGCGCTCCCATTCAGGCACCTGCGGTTGCGGTCGGACTCGGCCGAGCTGGTCGTGGAAGGCCCGGGCGTAAGGGTCCGCGGCCAGCTCGGGCTCCCGCCACACCGACTCCCGCGGCGGCAGGTTCCCGGTCAGGCGGAAGAAGCGCAGCATGGTGGCCGGCTCCGAGAGGTACTCGATCAGCTTCCAGCCCTCCTCGAGGTGCTTCGACGAACGGAACTGGACGAGGCTGGAGCCACCCGCCACCGAGGCCCCCGGCCCGTGCGGCCCGGGCAGCGGCGCCGTCCCCCAGCGATCCTGGGAGCTCGCTGGCAACCGGCGCTTGAACTCGCCGATGTTCCACGGTCCGCTCCAGTAGAAGGCGAAGTAGCCCCGGTCGAACTCGTTCCAGACGTTCGAGATGGCGGTGTCCGACATCGCCGGCGCCAGGCCGTCTTCGAACAGTTCCAGATAGAAGGAGAAGGCGCGCCGAAAATCCTCCGACTGGAAGTTGCCGAAGCGCCCGCCGTCTCGGAGCATCTCCCCGGGTTGCTGGAGCGCCAGGATCACCGGCGCCTCGAACTCGTTGAGCGGCAGGAGCACCCCGAAGCGCTCGTCGCCGAGGTCGCCCTTGAGCTTCACCATGGCCGCGCGCCACTCCGCCCAGGTCGCGGGCGGTGCGTCCCAGCCCGCCGCGGCGAGCAGGTCTTTCCGGTAGTACATCGCCCGGGTGTCAACGTACCAGGGCACACCGATCTGCACGCCGTCGATGACGTTGGTGGCCCAGATTCCCGGAAAGTAGTCGGCGGGATCGATCCCTGGCGACGCCGCGAGCCGCGGGGCCAGGTCCGAGAGCGCGCCCAGGGCGGCGAGCTCCGGATTCCAGGTGTTGCCGAGCTGGCAAAGGTCCGGCAGCGCGCCGCCGGCGAAGGCGGTCAGCAGCTTCTCGTGGGCCGACTTCCACGGCAGCTGCTGGACCTCGACGCGAATCCCCGGGTTCCGCCGGTGGAATTCGTCGAGGAGCTCCGGCAACACCTCGCCCTCGCGGCCCATGGCCCACACCTCGAGCGTTACGCCGTCGGTGCCGCGGCCGCAGCCGAGGAGCATGCCGGCCGTCACGAGGGCCGCGATGGCACGAACGACCCGTCCGCCCACCCCGGCCGGGACGAGCCCGGCCGCTGCCCCAAGCAACACGGTGTTTCGTGGCGCACTCATCACTCCAACCAACCGCCGCGGAAGCCCGCCCGGCGCAGACCGCGCACGACGTGGGGGTTCTTCTTCATGGTCTCCCACACCAGGCCGCTCCGGTAGTTCTCGATCATCGCCACGATCGGGCCCTGGTCGAGGCCCAAGTAGTCGGTGTCGAACCAGCCGAGCACCGGGTCGATCCGTCCGTGGTGGAGCTTGACCGGCACCTTGAGCGTCGGGTTGTAGGCGTCGAAAAAGCCATAGCGGCCGTAGAGCAGGTCACCGCCGTACTCCTTCATCGCCGCGATCGTGGGGATCACGATCTCCGGTGCGAAGGCGATCGAGCCGGCCGCGGCATGGGGCACGAGGGTACCGTCGTCGATGTGCTCGGTGAGTCCCACCCCGCGAGCCCAATACGTGTGGAACGTGAGGGTGCGGCCGTCGATCTCGAGCGTGCCGTCGAAGGGTCCATCCGAGGCCGACAGTCCCCACAGATCCGCGCCGTAGCCGGCCCAGCCCTCGGGGTTGGCGATCGCATAGGCGCGCTGCGAATAGGCGGCGCGGCGCGAGTTCTCGAAGTAGTCGAGGCCCCGCGCCCGGGTGTAGTCGTCCGCGATGCCGCGAAAGTCGACCCAGACGGCCGTGAACTGGTGGCCGAAGAGCGGCGGGAAGGCGATGTGCTCCTGGCCGTGGAACTCGCCCCAGGTGTAGGTGCGGGTCCACTCGTCCCAGGCCGCCGGGTCGATCGGGTGGGTCGGCGAGCCGAGGGCCAGGATCAGCAGGATCATGGCCTCGTTGTAGCCGCGCCAGTCCCAGCCGTGGAAGCCGCCCTCGGGGGTCCAGCCCATGGACACCGCGGGCGGGCGCACCACCGCCCAGGGCCACTCGGCAGCCCGATAGAGCCCTTCGGCCAGCTGCCGGATCTCGGCCTCGGCCGGCTCGTCGCGATCGAAGTAGCTTTGGGAGAAGAGCGCCCCGGCGAGGAGCAGCGCCGTGTCGACGGTCGACAGCTCGACCCGCTCGAAACGCCGCCCGGTGCCCATGTCGAGGAAGTGGTAGAAGAACCCGCGGTGACCGATGGTTCCCGCGGGCTCCGGCCCCCGGGGGGCGGTGGCAAGGAAACGCAAGGTCGCGAGGGTACGCTCCCGCGCGGCCTCGCGAGTCACCCAGCCGCGCTCCGCGCCGATACCGTAGGCCGTGAGACCGAAACCCACCGCCGCCACGCTCGAAAAGGAAGGCGTCGGCCAGCGGTCCGGGATCAGGCCGGTCTCGGGATGGGCCAGGTCCCAGAAGTAGTGGAAGGTTCGCCGCTCGAGATCTTCAACGAGGGCCGGAACGGCGGCCGCGGTCTGAACCGCCGGCGGCCCGGCCAGCAACGCCGGAGCCGCGGGCGGCCGGCAGGCGGCGAGCCCAACGAGGAGGACGGCCCAGGCCGCCCTCCGGCGAACGGTCTCGCCGTGCTTCATGGCGCTCAGTCTAGAACGCGAAGGTCACCCCGGCCTGAAGCCGGCGTCCAGGTTCGACCAGGCAGTCCGGCTGACCGAACTTCGCGTTGACCTCCGGCGCCGGCGGTTTGAAGCCCTGGTAGCAGCCGTAGTTCTCGAAGTCGAACACGTTGAACGCCTCGAGCACGACGCCCAGCTCATGGTCGCCGCCGATCCCGAAGGACTTCTCGACGCGCAGATCCACCGTGCGGTAGGCCCAGGCGTCCGGGAAGATGAAGTCGTACTTCTCGGGCCGGCCTTCGTTGCGCCGGAAGCGGAACTCGTTGGGGCCGAAGCCCAGGCTGGCGTCGAAGATGTGGTACGGCACGCCCGAGCCGAGGGTGATCAGGGTGCTCGCGCGCAACCCCCAGGGCAGCCCCACCATGGCGGTGTAGACCACCCGGTGGCGCTCGTCGTTGTTGGTCGGATAGCGGGGATAGTCGGCGATCGTGGGGAAATCCAGACTGAAGAGGTCGCCGCCGTTCTGCTCGGCCTCGCCGTAGGTGTAGGCCAGCCGCATGCCCCAGGGGAAGCGGCCACCGGTGTGGAAAGGCCGGTCCACGGTCAGGTAGACGCCGTCGTACCAGCTCTGCTTGTCGTCGGTCGACAGCAGCACGTTCGAGAAGCCCGGAGCCAGCTGGACGCAGCAGTTGCCCTCGGCGTTCCGGTTGCCGAAGATGAACGAGAAGCCGTTCTCGCTGCGGATGTTGACGTAGGTCAGGTCGATCGCCCACGGACCGAAGTTCTGGCGGACGCCGAGGCTCCACTGGTCGGCCACCGGCGGCTTGGTGTCGTTCTCGATCAGGAAGACCTCGGGGTTGGGCGCCACGCCGCTCGCGATCAGCCCGTCGAGGCCCGCCTTCGACAGATACTCGGGCCGCCAGAGAATGGTGGGCTGACCGTCCCGGGGCAGGCCGTCGGCCGAGAACCGGAAGGTGCGCACACCGTAGTTCAGGCGGTACTTCTCGTCGAGCCCGTAGTTGTAGAGCACGCGGTCGTAGAACCGGCCCCAGCCGCCGAAGACGACGGTGGTTCCCGCGTCCGAGACGTCGTAGCTGAAGCCCACCCGCGGCTGCCAGGCGCTGTCGAAGACCTCGCGATCGTTGCCGTCGGTGAAGTACTGGGACGGCAGCTTACCCGCGAAGGCCTGGCGCACGTTCTGGGGCGTCTCGTAGTCGCTGTCGAACATGTCGGTCTCGTAGTCGTAGCGCAGACCGAGGGCGATCGTGAGCCGCGACGTCACCGCCCAGTCGTCTTGGAAGTAGACCCCGAGCTCCTTGTTGTCCGACGACAGATCCGGATTACCCACGCCGTAGCGGGCCTCGAAGGGCACCGTGAGGCTGCTGTTGTAGACGAAGAGCGGATTGCCGAAGAGCTCCTTCGAGACGTCGTACTCCAAGAAGTCGACGTTGCCGCCCACTTTCATCGTGTGGTCACCGTGCCAGGTGACTCCCGACAACGTGTAGTCGTCGCGCAGGCTGACGCGGGTCTGGGTGAAGTCCTGCTCGCTGTCGCGGCCCCCGATCCGGATGACGCCCTGGAACTCCTGGCCGATCTGATCCGGATTCTGCGGCTGGGGATTCCATTGGTACCAGTTGTAGGACAGCGACGCCTCGTTGATCCACCGGTCGCCCACCCGCTGGTGGCGCAGCGTCGTGCCGGCAACGTCGTTCTTGACGTTCTCCGCCGACTCGAAGCTGGTGGTGCCCCCGAAGCCGCGGATGTCGGTCTCGTGGCGGTAGTTGGCACTCCAGTCGAGGAGGTCGCCGCGCGCGGTCTGGTAGGACAGCTTGGCGAAGCCCAGGTCCGAGCGGAAGGGGCTCTGGAAGCTCCCCTCGAGTCCTCCGAAGAGCTCCCGGAAGGCGGGGTTGCCGAGGCTCACGCGGTTCGCCCGGTCCTGGTCGTTGCCTTCGTAGGAGAGGAAGTAGTGGAGCCGGTCGGTCTTGATCGGACCACCCAGCGAAAAACCGGTCTGGAGCCGCTCGTACTCGGGCTTCTTGGCGTCGGCGGCGGCGAAGTCGTCCTCGGCCACCAGATCCTTGTCCTGGTAGTAGACGAACAGGTCGCCGGCGATCTGGTTGCCGCCCGAGCGGGTGACCGCGGTGATGATGGCGCTGGTGGCCTTTTGGTACTGGGCACCGTAGTTCTGGGTGACCACCCGGAACTCCTGCACGGCGTTCTGGGGGAACGGATTGCCGCGGGAGGCGTCCTGGCCCACCACGCCCCCCTCGAGCACATCGTTCTTCTGGCTCACGCCGTCGATGAACACGTTGGTGTCCCGGGCCTCCAGGGCGCCCGAGCTGATCTCCTTGCGGAACTCGTTGTCGGAGACTCGCACGCCCGGGGCCAGCGCCGCGAAGTTCAGGAAGTTGCGGTTGTTCTGGGGCAGGTGCCGCAGCTCCTCGCGGGTCACGTTGGTGGCCACCTCCGAGGTCTTGGTCTCTACCAGCTCGGTGCCCACGACGGTGATGCCCTCGGTGATCACGGTCGAGGGTGTCAGCTTGAAGACCAAATCCAGGCTCTGGCCCACCAGCACCGTCAAGGCCTGGGTCTTGGCCTGGTAGGCCGGCGAGACGATGACCACCTGGTAGTCGCCGGGGGTGAGGCCCTGAAGGGTGAAGGAACCATCGTCGCGGGCGACGACGGAGCGCTTGAAACCGCTTTCATTCCCGGTCGCGGAGATGTGCGCCCCGGCCACCGCCTGGCCGTTCTCGTCGGTGACGCGGCCGGCAAGGGTGGCCGTCGTGGTCTGGGCCCCGGCGCCGGCGGCAAGTGCGCCCAGCCAGGCGAGGAGCAGAAGGACTTTGGCTTTCATGGTCGGGTGACCCTCCTTGGTCAAAAAAAAAGGGCGTCGCCGCCCTGGTGGTTCTACTTCTCGCCTCTCGCGCCACAGGATTCCCGGATCACGAGGGTGGCCGGGAAGCGCTCGCGCAGGTCGAGGGAGGCGGTGTCGCCGGAAAGCGCCGCCAGCAGGCGCTCCATCGCCCGGCGTCCGAGCTCGTCGATGGCCACGTGGACGGTGGTCAGGGCCGGCAGCACGTAGCGGGCAACCGGGATGTCGTCGAAACCGGCCAGGGCGATGTCCCCGGGCACCGCCAATCCCCCCTCCCGAAGAGCGCACAGAATGCCGATGGCCGTCGCGTCGTTGGCCGCGAACACCGCCGTCGGCCCCCCCGTCGAGGTTCGGGCGGCGGCCAGAAGCCGTCGCCCGGCGGCATAGCCCGCGTCCTCGCTGAAATCGCCCGCCTCGAGCCACTCCTCGAGCCCCGCCTCGGCCAGACCGGCTTGGTAGCCGCGCAGCCGCTCGCGGGCGTCGCTGTTCTTCTCGGGGCCGCCCACGAAGGCGATACGGCGGTGGCCGAGGCCGATCAGATGGCGGGTCACCGCGAGAGCTCCGCCCTCGTTGTCGATCGAGATACCGCCCCACGGGGCACCCTCGGCGCCGTTCAGGAGCAGTACCGGGATCTCCGGAGGCAGGCGGTCGGCCAGGGCCGCGACGTCCAGGTCCGGCAGCATGGCGATCAAGCCGTCGACGCGCCCGTGGATCGCCCGCAACACCGCCTCGACCTCCGCGGGATCGCTGTGGGAGCCGGACAGCAGCAGGTGGTAGCCGCTGCCGCGGGCCACCCGGTCGAGGCCCCGGATGACCTCCGAGAAGAACTCGCCGTGGAGGTCCGGCAGCACCACGCCGATGGCGTCGGTCTGGCGCATGGACAGGCTGCGCGCCACCCCCGAGGGGACGTAGCGCAGCGCCGCCACGGCCGCCAGCACCTCGGCGCGGGTTTCCTCGCGCACCGGATCGCGCCGGTTCAGCACCCGGGAGACCGTGGCGACCGAGACGCCGGCCCGGCGAGCCACTTCTTTGATCGTGACGGCTCTGATCGTGACGGCCATGTCACCACCCTGTAAGATGTAAGCGGTTACACTGTAACCGTGGTACCCTGCCGCGTCAAGAGGCCCAGTGGAATGAGACCCTATCGCATCGCCCTCGAAGGGTTCGGCCGCGTGGGCCGCAACCTGTTCCGCATCCTCCACGGCAGCGACGAGCTCGAGATCGTCGCCATCAACGACCCGGCGGACCCGAGCGCGCTCGAGTACCTCCTCAAGTTCGACACCATCCACGGCCGTTTCGCCGCTCCGGTGGCGGTCGAGGACGGCCACCTGTTCTCGGACGGCCGGCGCATTCCGCTCCTGCCCGGCAGCGCCGCGGGTACCGTGGACTGGCGCTCCCTGGGGGTGGACGTGGTGGTCGAGGCGACCGCCAAACCCCGCACCCGCGCCGAGTACGAGCTGCATCTCGAGGCCGGCGCCCGGCGGGTGATCCTTTGCGCCCCGCCCCAGGACCCGCCGGACCTGACTCTGGTCACGGGCGTCAACGACGCCGCCCTGCGTCCCGAGCACCGCATCGTCTCGAACGCCAGCTGCACCGCCCACGCGGCGGCCCCCGTGCTGGCGATCCTCGACCGCGCGTTCGGCATCGAGCGGGCCTTCGTGACCACCGTCCACGCTTACTCGAACCAGGGGCGGCTGGCCGACGTGCCCTCCGCCGACCCGCGCCGGGGCCGCGCCGCCGCCGAGAACATCATTCCCCAGGAGTCCAATGCCGGCGAGGTGCTGCAGGAGCTGTTGCCCGCCCTGGCCGGCCGGATCTCGGCGAAATCGATCAACGTGCCGGTCGCCAACGGCTCGGTGGTGGACCTGGTGTGCTGGCACCGCGATCCGGTCACGGTGGGTGCGATCAACCAGGTGGTGCGCACCGCCGCGGGCTCGCGCTACGTCGGCATCCTCGCGTACGAGGACCAGCCCATCGTGTCGTCGGACATCATTCGCAGCGCGTTCTCCGGCACCTTCGATGCCGACGCGACCCTGACCCTGGGGGACCGGATGTCGAAGACGCTGACCTGGTTCGACAACGGCTGGGGCTATGCCCACCGGGTGGTCGACCTCCTAAAACGCTTCCGGGCCTTCGACAGCGCGGAGGTGGCGTCGTGATCCGCGTCGGAGTCAACGGCTTCGGCCGCATCGGCCGCAGCGTCTTCCGCATCGCCAAGGAACGGGGCGACTGCGAGGTCGTTCTGATCAACGATCTGTTCGACAACGAGCAGCTCGCCTACCTCCTGAAGTACGACACCGTGATGGGCCCCTACGAGGGCGAAGTGGCGGCGGACGAGGAGTTCCTCTACGTCGACGGCCGGAAGATCGGGATGACCGCGGAAAAGGACCCGGCCAGAATTCCCTGGAGCGAGTATCAGGTGGACGTGGTGGTCGAGTCGACCGGCGTCTTCCTGACCCGCGAGGCCCTCTCGAAGCACCTCGCGGGCGGCGCACCGCGGGTGATCCTCACGGTGCCACCGAAGGACGACGTCGATGCGATCGTGGTCCTCGGGGTCAATGACCACGTGCTCGGGCCGGACTCGCGGATCGTCTCGAACGCCTCCTGCACCACCAACTGCCTGGCCCCGATCGCCAAGATCCTCCACGACTCGTTCGGCCTCGAAGAGGGCCTGCTGACCACGGTCCACGCCTACACCAACGATCAGCGCCTCGCCGACGTGCCCCACAAGGACTTGCGCCGCAGCCGCGCCGCCGCCGAGAACATCATCCCCACGACCACCGGCGCCGCCAAGGCCGTGGGCAAGGTGCTGCCGGCCCTGAAGGGCAGGCTCGACGGCCTCGCCATCCGGGTACCCGTGCCCGACGGTTCCATCGTCGACTTCGTCTGCCGGCTCACGAAGCCCGCCACGCGGGGGGAGATCAACGCCGCCGTGCGCGCCGCCGCGGCCGGTCCCCTGGCCAAGATCGTCGAGTACAGCGAGGCGCCGCTCGTCTCCTCGGACATCATCGGGAATCCCCATTCGTCGGTCTTCGACGCCCTGTCGACCGACGCCCGGGGCGACGGCTACGCGCGGGTGGTGGCCTGGTACGACAACGAGTGGGGCTACTCGAACCGTGTGGTGGACCTGATCGGCCGCCTCGCGGCGCTGTAGCCGGCTGCCATGAGGATCGTCGCGCCGAACTCGCTCCGCCGGATCGGGGTGCTCACCGGGGGCGGAGACGTCCCGGGTTTGAACTCCGTGCTGCGCGCCCTGACCCTGCGGCTGACCGAGGCGGGTCGGGAAGTGGTGGGCATCCGCAAGGGCTGGTCGGGGCTCCTCCACCTCGCTCCCGGCGGTTCGGGACGGCCCGAGGAGTGGCTCCAGCCGCTCGACGCCGCCACCACCCGGGGCATCGACCGGCGCGGCGGCACCATCCTCCACAGCACGCGGTTGAACCCCGCGCTGCTCACCGCCGGACAGGTCCCCGCCCCCTTCGCCGGGCGCTTCCCCCTGGCGCCCGACGGTCGGACGGTGGACGCCACGGCGGCGGTGCTGGCGGCGATCGAGCACCTGGCGCTCGACGCCCTGGTGGCGATCGGCGGCGACGGCACGCTGTCCTTCGCCCGCCGGCTGCACGAGGAGGGGGTGCCGGTCGTGGCGATCCCGAAGACCATGGACAACGACGTCTTCGGCACCGACTACTCGATCGGCTTCTCCACCGCGGTGTCCCGCGCCGTCTCCATGATCCACGACCTGCGCACGACCGCGGCCTCCCACGAGCGCATCCTGGTGGTGGAGCTGTTCGGACGCTACTCCGGGGAGCCTTGTCTCCTGGCCAGCCATCTGGCCGAGACCGACCGGGCGCTCCTCGCCGAGGTGCCCTTCGACCCCGCGCGGGTGGTGGCTCTGCTCGCCGACGACAAGCGCCGGTCGCCGTCCCACTATGCGGTGGTGGCGGTGGCCGAGGGCGCCCACCCGCGGGACGGCGCCCCCCTCGAGTCCGGCGAGGCGGACGCCGTGGGCCACAAGAAGCTCGGGGGCATTGGTGCCGCGCTGGCCGACGAGATCCGCGCGCGGACGACCGAGAAGGCGGTCTACCAACCCCTCGGCTATCTGCTGCGCTCCGGCCCACCGGATTCCCTCGACCGCCTGGTGGCCCAGAGCTTCGCCCAGCTGGCCGCGGACCACCTGCTGGCGGGCCGGGTGGGGGTGCTGACCGCGCTGGTCGGCGGGCGCTACGCCGCGGTCTCGATCGAGCGGCTGGGCGAAGGTGTGCGCAGGGTGGACGTCGAACGCTTCTACGACCGCGAGAGCTACCGGCCGCGCATCGAAGACGTGGTCGGCCTGCCCATGTTCCTCCACTGAAGGTATGACCTACCTGGTTCTTCTTCTTGCCGGGGCCCTGGGACCGCCGAGCTCCAGCTCGGCTCTTCTCCAGCCAGTGCCCGCTCCGCCGCGAGGGATTGAAATCCCTCGCTATGAGAAGACGTCCCTGCCGGGACGAAGAACTTCCGCCGAGCGCCAGCCCTGGGCGCGCCGAGCTCCAGCTCGGCTCTCCCGGGAGAGGGGGAAGAAGGACATCGATCTCCGGTGGATTTCTTTCGTTCCGTGTAGGGTCACGGCATGCCGTGACCTTCTGGCGGCCAAGATTCAGCCCTGGGACTGACGGACACTCGATGGCGACTTCACCCCCGCGGCTCGTGGCCGACATCGGCGGCACCCACGCCCGCTTCGCGCTGGTCGACGACGCCGGCGCGTTCGTGGCCCGCGGGAGCTCGCGCTGCCGCGAGCACGGCTCGCCGGCGGAGGCGGCACGGGCGTTCTTGACCGGCGCGGGCGGGACCGCAAACCCGAGGGAGGCCGCCTTTGCCGTGGCCGGGCCGGTGGACGGCGATTTCCTGGCCCTGACCAACTGCCCGTGGCAGTTCTCCCTCGACGAAACCCGCCAGGCCCTGGGGCTCGAGCGGCTCCTCGCCGTCAACGACTTCCAGGCCCTCGCCCTGGCCCTTCCCCACCTCGGACGGGACGACCTCGAGACCTGGAACCCCGGCCAGCCGCGGCCGGGCGCGCCGCTCGCGGTACTCGGGCCCGGCACGGGCCTCGGCGTGGGCGCGGCGATCCCCACCGGCGGCGGCTGGACGGCCCTCGCCACCGAGGGCGGTCACCGCGACCTCGCGGCCACGACGGCCCGCGAGTGGGCGGTCTGCGAGCGGCTCGCGGCCCGCTTCGGACGGGTCTCGGTCGAACGGGTGTTGTCGGGCCCGGGCCTGGGCCTGATCGCGAGCGCCCTCGCCGAGCTGGCAGGCGAGCCGCCCGCCGACGACCCCGGCGCCGCCGAGGTGGTCAAGCGCGGGGAGGCCGGCGACCCGCTGGCGCTCGAGGTCACGCGGCTCTTTTCCGGCTGGCTCGGCGCCGTGGCCGGCGATCTCGCCCTCACCCTCGGCGCCCGCGGCGGCGTCTACCTGGGCGGCGGCGTCCCGGCGAAGATGGGTGCCCTTTTCGATCGCGACCGCTTTCTCGAGCGCTTCGCCGACAAGGGCCGCTTCCGCGGCTACCTCGAGGAGATCCCGGTGGCGATGCTGCGGGACCCGGAAGGCGCGACCCTCGCCGGCGCTGCGCGCTCGCTCGGATAGGCGTCGCAAGGAGTCGTGGATTGCGCAGGTGGCAAAGCGCTCTCGTCCTGGCCGCAACGGCCTTCGGCTTCGCCGTCAGCTTCGTCTTGCTGCGCAGAGTCATCGGCAGCTCCTCGCCGTGGCTCGGCCTGCTGCTGATGTTCTACTTTCTCGGCTTGATCAAAATCGCCGAGCCGCTTCTACTGCTCCGAGTCCCACCCCCTCTTCGGGAAGTGCGAACCGCTGAAGCGGAGAGCGCGATCTATCGGAACCTGCGTGTTCCCAGCTTCGGCAGGCTGCTCAAGAACACACCCCTCCGCTTCCTCAATACAGCCGTCTATCTTCCTCACGGACGCTCGAATCTCGGCCGCCTCCTGCGGCTCGCGGAAGCCGCCGAAGCGGCACACCTCTGGGCCGCCGTGCTGTTCCTGCCCTACATCGCCTACGTCTGGTGGTCCGGGCAACGCGGGGTGGCCACATTCTTCCTGGTGATCCAGATCCTCTTCAACATTTACCCCATCCTGCACCTGCGCCTCGTGCGAGCGAGGCTCGCTCGCCTGGAACGGAGAAGACCGAGGGCTCCTGCCCCGCTCTCGGCGATGGACCGCGGCTGAGCGTCGGCGAACGGGGTCAGAAGGTCCGTCGGCCACCTATCTGCCACGACCCGACACGAAACGAGTCGGCCAACGGAAACCGGAGGCTCGACGAAAGCCGCCTCAGCCCACCTCCGAAGCCCTTGGCCGGCGGAATGGCAGTCGGCTAACGAGCCACGCGCAGCCCCTGGGCCGCTTGGCCGACAGCGCCCGCGGGAGCCACCCCTAACCTACTCGGTGGACAACACTTGGGCCGACGACTCTCCTGTCGGCCAAGAGCCAAGCCGTTCCGGCGCTCGGCCTCGAAGCGGCAACACAACCCGACACCTCACCGCGCACTTCTTCTCGCGTATCTGCTACGATCGGCACAAGATCGAGAAGATGGAAGCGCGGGACGCTGTCGGGTAGGGAGCTGGACCGCGGCAGAAAGTCGGGCAATCCAAAGCAGAGTTGGACGACACGAGATAAGTTGAGGAAGGGAATCGTCTCGTAGAGACACTATAGGAAGGGACACCGAATGAGGGGCTCATTTACGGGGATCGCGCTCGCTGTGTTTTTATCATGGACCGGCGCAACGACAGTGATAGCTCAGGGCACTCTCTTGGTGCCAGCCAATCAGACACGCACCATAAACGCTGCATTCCGCCCGTTAGTTCTGGACGCGATAGTTATGGAGGATAACTCGCAGATTGTGGTGTCAGGGATCCCTGGCTGGAGAGTCCAAGTTGCAAGGTTGAAAGTGGGTGCAAATTGCACTATCGATCTTCGAGGAGAAGGCGGAAACTCTAAGGATGCAGACCAACGGCCACCCGATCACGGAGGCACAGCCGACTACTGCCATGAAGGGTCAGAATCGCCCCAGGGGGCTTCCGGTGCTCCGGGCGATGCCGGCCGCTTTATTTTCATGATCGCTGGCGTAGAGTCTATTGGGAGCCTAACGTTCCTTACGTCTGGAGGTAACGGCGGCGCCGGTGGTCCTGGCGGAAAGGGCGAGAAAGGCGGCCAGGCACGCTGCCTTTGCTCCGCAGGCGGCGGTGCCCAGGGAGGTCGGGGAGGCTCCGGCGGCGCGGGCGGCGACTCGTCGACGGTTGTCTTCTATTGGTTCCCGTTGCCCACCGGGGCCTCGCCTGCGGGCGACAACCCGGGTCTTCAGTTGCAGGGGGGCCCCGGAATCGGCGCCAAACCTTCACAGGGAGGTCCTGGTGGCGACGGAGGCGACGGTGCATGCGGTCGGGGGCACGCCGGGATGGGTCATCCCGGCGATAGGAGTTTGAAGGCGCCAGACGGGAAAACCGGGCAGGTCGATGTCCGACTAATTCAGCCCTCGGAGGCCTCGGCACTATCCGCGACCTATCCTTCACTCAGATAGTCGCACTTGCCGCCGCTTGATCAGACCGTGGCTTACCTCAGAAGCTGCAAGCTAGCCAGATCTTAGGGTGGGTGTACAGAGATCAGCGATGGATCGCCCAACCCCAGGCCAATTGAGCGGACGGACCGGCCCTTCGCGCCCGTTCCGCCACTCATCGGCAGAGCGTTCAGCGACATGCAGAATATGACTGACTTCCCAGAGCTCTTGAAGACAGTTCCGACGGCATTCATCTCGTACTCCCGCGAGAGCGAAGAACACAAGGCATGGGTTGTCGAGCTTGGAACGCGTCTTCGGATCGACGGCATCGACCTTACGTTGGACGAGTGGCATCTACGCCCTGGCGATGAGCTTCCCCGCTTCATGGAAGACGCTATCCGAGATTCCGATTTCGTCCTTGTCGTCTGCACGCCGACTTATCGGGCTAAGTCAGATGCCCGCTCCGGTGGCGTGGGCTACGAAGGGAGCGTGATCACGGCGGAGATCACGACTGGCGCTCCTCGCCGTAAGTTCGTTCCGATTCTCCGCTATGGAGAGTGGCGCGAAGCTTCTCCCAGCTGGCTTAAGGGTGGGGTCTATATCGATTTTCGTTCAGAGCCCTACCCAGAAGAAGGCTATAGCGTCCTGCGTAACACGCTATTCGGTCTACTCCCCGAGCCACCGCCCCGTGGCCCTGCCCCTCCTCGCCCATCGCTGTCCTCAACTTTGCGCCTTGAGAGGGAGCGCCTATTTGCCGATTTCGTTAATGCCGCGCAGCGCGTCTCTGAGGCGATCATTAACAGGCGTATTCTCGTGAAGAGCGACAACCCCTTGGCGCGGCTCAAACTTGAGCGTGAAGTCGAACCTGAGCAAAAGAAGCAAGTGCAACGAGTCATGGACTTGCTTGAGCGCATTAAGCTTTTCGCGTCGGATGACACGCAAGCCGCCGCGAGCAAGATTGCGGAACTTGCCGTTGTGTGGCAACTCACCGTTTGGCACCCGGATGGCGAGAATCTTTTCAACCATCAGTATCGCGAATTCGTCGAGGTAGCCTTGCCCGCTTTTCGGATGGGGGCTCGTAAAGACCTTGATCAGGTGTGAAGCCAGCCATAAAGATAAATCTTGCGAAGACTGCTGAACCCCGGGCATCAAGCTGATGGCTGGCGCCACCGCTTATGCCCAGCAGAGTTACGCGACGAGAACGGACATAACGGCGTCATTCTGCCGAAGCACATGGAACGCGACCGTCCAGGTCGCCGCTGACCTCGCTCGAACCATTCAGGATCTCGACTGAAACGTCCCTTTCCATCTCTGGAGCAGCAGCAGCTTTTCCGATCCGATCGCTCGTTCGCACTCAGCTGCGAGTCAACGCTGAGCTTCGCGAGGGCTCGGCGACCGTGCTCCGGAGCAACCCTCATCCGTGTCGGCTCGGCGGGGCTCGGCCTCGAAGCGAATCCGTACCCGACACCTCGGGGGGACCTATCTTGCGGATCTGCTTCGACCGGCACAAGATGGAGAGACAAGGAACGGGCACGCTGTCAGATGGGAAGCTCGCAGCCTGTGGCAGAGGTTCGTGGGCCCTACCCGGCCGGGACAAGCCCGGCCGCTGCTTCAGGAGAATCAGTAATTTAGGGGCNNGGCTTGTCCCGGCCGGGGTGGGAGGGGAGCGACGTTTCTGCCACGGACTCCGAGATGCTCGTCGACAAGCGACGATCCAGCGGAACGCCCAACTCGGAGTGAACTCGCATGGGACTTCTGACCTTCAGCCTCAACGTCACCCTGGACGGCTGCGTCGACCACCAGGAGGGAATCGCCGACGACGAGACCCACGCTTTCTTCACCCGCCTCATGGACGAGGGCGGGGCCATGCTGTGGGGCCGCGTCACCTACGAGATGATGGAGAGCTACTGGCCGGCGGTCGCTCGCGGCGACGAGGAGGCGCCGCCGGCGATGCGCGAATGGGCGGTCAAGCTGGAGGCCAAGCCGAAGTACGTGGTGTCGTCGACGCGAACGGACTTCCCGTGGACCCACAGCCACCACCTCGCCGGCGACCTGCCCACGAGCGTGCAGAAACTCAAGGATGCGACCCCGGCCGGCGTGCTCCTCGGCAGCGGCAAACTCGCGACCGAGCTGGACCGGCTCGATCTGATCGACGAGTACAAGTTCCTCGTCCACCCCAGGATCGCCGGTCACGGCCCGACCCTTTACCAGAGCGGGCTGCCCAGCACGCGACGGCTCGAGCTGGTCTCGGCGACGCCGCTCCGCAACGGCGCGGTGGCCATGCACTACCGGCGCGCGCGCGGCTGACAACCGATTGCAGCGGACGGCTGCCGCCGCACGCTGAGGCGCCACAGCGTTAGGCCCAAAGAAGGAGGTTACAGTCATGCGAAGGTCCGTGCTACTCGCCGCTTTCGGCGCTCTGATCGCCGTCGCGAGCACAGTGCCACTCGGCGCTGAGGAATCCACGATTGCTCCAGCCAGCTCGAAGGAACGGAAGATCCGAGAGCTGTTGGAGTCGACGGGGTCAGGCCAACTTGGCGTCCAGGTCGTCAACCAAATGTTGCCAGCCTTCAAGAAGATGGTGCCTCAAGCACCAGAGAGCTTCTGGCAGGATTTCATGAAAGAGGTCAAGCCGGAGACTCTGGTCGAGTTGGTCGTTCCAATCTACGACAAGTACTTCGAGGAGGCCGAGCTAGATGCGATCATTGCGTTCTACGCCTCGCCCGCGGGAAAGAAGACCGTTCAAGTTCTACCAGCCATCATGGCGGAGTCCATGCAGGTTGGGCAGAAGTGGGGTGAGGAGCTGGCGAAAAAAGTGATCGATCGCGCTCGCAAAGAGGGCCTAAAGGTCAACACGTGAGTGGCTTGGGGCCAGCCACGATCTCTCGCAAACAAGGAGAGCCCCTTATGACCAAAGTTACGCCGTTTCTGATGTTCAACGATCAACTCGAGGCGGCGATCGAGTTCTACACCGCCACCTTCCCGGACTCTGAGGTTCGGGACGTCGCCCGCACCGGCAAGGATGGGCCGATCACTTCTGCCGAGTTCGTTGTTGGCGGTCAAGTCTTCATGGGCTACAACGGAGGTCCGTACTTTGCGTTCTCCGAGGGCTTCTCGCTTTACGTTGATTGCGAGGATCAGGCCGAAGTCGACGAGTATTGGGACAAGCTGGTCAAAGCCGGGGCGAAGCCGACCCAGTGTGGCTGGATCAAGGACCCGCTCCACTAGTGTCCGGTTAGAAGTCGAACAGAATCAGTTGGTTAGCCCCAGCAAGGATTTCGGATTGGGAGCGATCGGGCTGCAAGGCCTTTGAAACCGGGGTTTTCTCGAAGACGGAGACGGACAGGATCTGTAGA
>CXWL01000169.1_pt1 | contig 95506 bp, 105 predicted proteins | sample 590931 | NCBI WGS metagenome assembly CXWL01 (sample SAMEA3498368, study PRJEB10139) | groundwater metagenome | biome: water well; material: biofilm material | place: Germany | collected 2015-04-27 | reverse complement strand
GTGCATGAGCTGGCGCATCTCGGCCGCCGGCAGGAATACATGCACGCTGCCGTCCTCCGGCACGAGGAAGCCGTGCCCGTCGCGGTGGCCTTCGATGCGCCCCGCGATCACGTCGATGCGCTTGGCGGCAAGGAAACTGCCGGCGCGGTTCTTTACCAGCCGGCCGGCGCGCTCCAGTTCCAGGAGCGCCGCGTTGAATGCGGCCCTCTCGCGGCCCTGGATCGCGAGCGCGTCCCGCAACTCGGCCTGCGTGAGCGGCGCGCCGGCGCGCTCGAGGGCGCCGAGGATTTCCTCGCCGTAGCCGTCGGAAAGCGGTGCGGAGGCCTTCGCCACAGCCGGCAATGACGGCCGCGCCGGAACCTGCGAACGCTGGCGGCCGGGTTTTTCTCGTTTCTTCTTTGACATGGATGAATCGGGACCTTAAAATCCGCCCCCTCGCCGAGGTGGCGGAATTGGTAGACGCACTAGGTTCAGGTCCTAGCGGTGGCAACACTGTGGGGGTTCGAGTCCCTTCCTCGGCACCAGTATTTTAGTCCTTTTGTTCCCGTTCCTTCCGGACGTCGCACCATGGCACTGAGTGCGACGATCTACACCGTCTCGATCCAGCTCTCGGACGTAGACCGCGCCGTCTACGAGTCGCTGGCGCTGAAGGTGGCGCGCCACCCGTCGGAATCCGCGGAGCACCTGGTGACCCGCGTGCTGGCGTACTGCCTGGAGTACGCCGAGGGCATCGCGTTCTCGCGCGGCATTTCCGACCCGGACGAGCCGGCGCTGTCGGTGCGCGACCTGACCGGCGCGCTCAAGGTCTGGATCGATATCGGCTCTCCGGATGCGGCGCGGCTGCACAAGGCCGGCAAGTCGGCGCCGCGCGTCGCCGTGTACACGCACAAGGACCCGGCGCAGCTGCTGCGCCAGCTTCGGGGAGAGAAAATCCACCGGCCCGAGGCGCTGGAGCTCTATGCCATCGACCGGACTCTCATAGCGGAGTTCGTGCGACGGCTGGAGCGGCGCATGCAGATCGACCTTTCGGTCACCGACCGGCACCTCTTTATTTCGGTCGGTGACGCGACGCTGAGCGGAAGCGTGGAACCGATTGATCTCGAGTCCTGAGTGGCGCGAGCCAAATACTGAATATTCGCCCTATGCGAACTCATCTGCCGGATCCGATGGTGCGCGCGATCAGCTTTTCCTGAAACTTGAACTGATCAACCGCCCAGTCGGCGTAGTCCTGGCTCGAGCGGTACCAATCCACCATGTCGAACCTTCTCAAAAGCTTGGCATACTCAGGATCGTCGAGTGCCCGATTGAAGGCGTCATGCAGAAGCTTCACCACTTTCGGCTCCATCCCTTTCGGCCCGACGATGCCGATCGGCGAGTACGAAACGACGTCGTAGCCAAGCTCTTTGGCCGTCGGGGCGTTCCACCGGGAACGCGCTTCGCCAAAGGTCACAAGCAGCCTGAAGGCTCCCGAGTCGACGTCCGGCCCCCAGACAGATGTATCCGAAATGGCCATGATGCGCCCGTCCATCAACGCTGCTTTTGACTCGGCATAACTTCCCGGCGCGAAGAGAAAATTCACCCCAGCCTTGGAGGCCAGTTCCATCATGTTTAGATGGGAGGTATTCGATTGGTTGAAGGCTCCGTAGCGGAGTTGTCCGGGATTCGCCTTTGCATAGTCAATCAAGTCCTTGAGCGCCTTGAACGGAGAGTCGGCCTTGACCACGACGCCGAAGGTGTAGGCAGCGATCCCGATGATGTAGGTAAAGTCCTTTATCGGGTCCCACCGCACCCTCCCCATATGCGGCAAGCGGTACGCCACGATCGGGAATCCGCAAAGGGTGTAGCCGTCCGCCCGCGCCTCCGCGGTTCGCGCTATGCCCGTTGTCGGGTTCGCGCCACGAAGGATCTCCACCGTGACCGGCTTGCCGACGTATCTGGAGGCTATCTGCGCGAATCCCTGCAGGTGAAGCTCGGGCGCAGTCGCCGGCGGAAGAACGCTATATATTTTGACCGGTCCGGCAGGAAAGTCCTGCGCGATCGCATTTCCGGCCACCAGCGCAAGTATCGCGAACAGGCTTTTGCGTCGGTTCATTGACCCTCCAGGAAAATTGACGAACCGGGTTGGCAGTCAGGCCGCGTCGAACGGATGCCTGCAGACGATGGTTTCGTCGCGGTCCGGGCCGGTGGAGATCATGTCGATCGGCACGCCGCAGAGCGCCTCGATGCGCTTGAGGTAGTCGCGCGCGGCCTTCGGCAGCCCCTCGAGCGTCTTTACGCCCACGGTGCTCGCGGTCCAGCCGGGCATTTCCTCGTACACCGGAACGCACAGCGCGAGTTCCTCGGCGCCCACCGGCAGGATGTCGCTCACCTGGCCATCGACCTTGTAGCCGACGCAGATCTTGAGCGACTCGGCGCCATCGAGCACGTCGAGCTTGGTGATGCACAGGCCGGATACGCCGTTCAGCTGGATCGAGCGCTTCAGTGCCGCCGCGTCGAACCAGCCGGTGCGCCGCGGCCGGCCGGTGGTGGCGCCGAACTCCTGGCCGCGCTGGCGCAGGCGCTCGCCGACGTCGTCGGAGAGTTCGGTCGGGAACGGGCCTTCGCCCACCCGCGTGCTGTAGGCCTTGGTGATGCCAAGCACGTAGTGCAGGTGCATCGGACCGATGCCGGCGCCGGCTGCCGCCGCGCCGGCGACGCAGTTGGACGAGGTCACGAACGGATAGGAGCCGTGGTCGATGTCGAGCAGCGCACCCTGCGCGCCCTCGAACAGCAGGTTCTTGCCCGCCTTGTTGGCGTGGTACAGCGCGCGCGGCACGTCGGCGACCAGAGGCACCAGGCGCGGCGCCAGCGCGAGGGTCTCATCGAGGGTCTTCTTGAAGTCGATTCCTTTGACCTTGTGGAAATGCTCAAGAACAAAGTTGTGATACTCGAGCAGTTCCTCGAGCTTGCTGGCAAAGCGCTCCGGCTTTAGAAGATCCTGCAGGCGGATGGCACGGCGCGCGACCTTGTCCTCGTAAGCCGGGCCGATGCCGCGGCCGGTGGTGCCAATCTTCTGGTCGCCCTTCGAAAGCTCTCGCGCCTGGTCGAGCGCCGCGTGGTAGGGCAGGATCAGCGGGCAGGCTTCCGAAATGATCAGGCGCGCCACCACGCCCTTCACGCCGCCCGCTTCCAGCTCGTCGATCTCAGACAGCAGCGCCTGCGGCGACAGCACCACGCCGTTGCCGATGAAGCAGTCGACGTTGCTGCGCAGGATGCCGGAGGGAATCAGGTGCAGCACGGTCTTCTTGCCGCCGATGACCAGCGTGTGCCCGGCGTTGTGGCCGCCCTGGAAGCGCACCACGCCCTGGGCGCGGTCGGTGAGCCAGTCGACGATCTTGCCCTTGCCCTCGTCGCCCCACTGGGTGCCGATGACGACGACGTTGCGAGCGCGGTTCGTCATCTCTTTTTCTTCCTGGTCTTTACCACTGAAGCGAGGCTTCTGAGTTCTATCGAAAATCCCGTGGCCGGGCGCAGCCGGCCGAAGGCCTTGCCGACCTCGTCGTAGCGCCCGCCCCTGGCCACCGCGCCGGCCACGCCGTCGCAGTACGCGTCGAACACGACGCCGGAATGGTAGTGGTAGCCGCGCAGTTCGGCGAGGTCGAAACTCACCGGGATCGGGCAGGCCTTCGCCAGCGCCCGCAGGGTGTCCAGCGCCTTCTTCAGCTCGGGAAGTCGCGGCAGCTTTTTCTCCGCGAGCGCCAGGACATCGGCTCCGCCATACAGGTCAGGCAGCAGGAGAAGCGCGGACCGCGTTTTCGCATCCGTCCGCCTGGCCAGGGTCTTCAAGGCAGCCACGTCCTTCCGCTGCAAGGCCTCGAACAGTTCAACTTCAAGTTCATGCCCGATCTCCCCCGCCCGGACCAGCGAACGGAATACGGCGACATGCCCGACGTCCATGCGCGCGCCCTTCACGCGCGCGGCGCCCAGCGCCCGGCACAGCAGGCCCTGGATCTCCAGGTCGCTCTCGACGCCGGCATGGCCGTAGATCTCGGCGCCGATCTGGATCGGCTCGCGGGTTGCGTCGGGCGCCAACGGCCGGGCGTGCAGCACGCTGCCGCAGTAGCACAGCCGCGTCACGCCCTTGCGGTTGAGCAGGTGCGCGTCGATGCGCGCCACCTGCGGCGTGATGTCGGCGCGCACACCCATCATCCGGCCCGAGAGCTGGTCCACCAGCTTGAAGGTGCGCAGGTCCAGGTCGTGCCCGGTGCCGGTCAGCAGCGAGTCGGTGAATTCCACCAGCGGCGGCATGACCAGTTCAAATTTATTCTGAAAAAATAAATCTAAAATGGAACGACGCAGCAATTCGATGCGCATCGCCTCTTCGGGCAGGATGTCCTCGATGTGCTCGGGCAGGAGCCAGCGCATGGCGGTGTCCTACAGCCTCGAAACGATGAGAAGGACCAGGCCAACGATCATCGACGTCAGGCCGAAGAACCGGATCTGCCCGTCAGAGAGCTGCATCAGGCGCTGGAAGGTTTCGCGCCAGAGCTTAGGCGCGAGGAATGGCAGCAGGCCCTCGACCACCAGCATCAGGGCGAGTGCCATGAGGAGCGTGGTGAACATCGGCCATCATTTCCGGCCGCCGGCGGATTTTCCGGCGGAATCCCTGAGGTAGCGGAAGAAATCGGAATTCGGCTCGACCACCAGGACATCCGACTTGTTGCGGAAGCTCGACTTGTAGGCTTCCATCGAGCGGTAGAACGAATAGAACTCCGGGTTCTGCTGGAAGGCCTGGGCATAGATGGTCGCCGCCCTGGCGTCGCCTTCGCCCTTGATCTTCTGCGCATCGCGGTAGGCTTCGGCGAGGATCACCTCGCGCTGCTTCTCGGCATCGGCGCGGATCTTCTCGGCCTCGGCGGAACCGGTCGAGCGCAGCTCGGAGGCCGCGCGCTTGCGTTCGGATTCCATCCGGCGGTAGACGTCGGCGCTCACGCCCTGCGGCAGGTCGACGCGCTTCAGGCGCACGTCGACGATGGAGACGCCGATCTTCTTCGCGTCCTGCTCGACGCGCTCGCGCACCTTGTTCATGATGTCGTCGCGCTCGCCCGAGACCACCTCGTGCACCGTGCGCTTGCCGAATTCCTCGCGCAGCAGGCCGTTCACGGTCTGGCTGATGCGGCTCGCGGCGCCGCGCTCGTCGCCGACGGCGAGGTAGAACTCGCGCGCGTCCGAGATGCGCCACTTGACGAACGTGTCCACCAGCACCGGCTTGTTCTCGGAGGTGATGAAGGATTGCGGATCCGGGTCGTCCATGGTCAGGATGCGCGTGTCGATGTAGCGCACGTTCTGCACCAGCGGCAGCTTGAAATGCAGGCCGGGCTTGGTGACCATGTCCTTCAGCTCGCCGAACTGGAACACCATCGCGTTCTGGCGCTGGTCGACGGTGAAGACCATGGAACTGCCGAGCGCGAACAGGGCGATCAGCCCCGCGAACGTTGGAACCAGGTAGCGCATCATCGCTCCCCCCTGCCCCGTTCGCGCAGCGCTTCGCGCGAGCGCGGAGCCGTCTCGGGCGCCACGGGCTGCTCGGGCGCCGCCGGCAGCTGGCGGGCGACCCCCGACTGGTCGATCAACGGGCCGGCCGCCTGCTGCATCAACTTGTCCAGCGGCAGGTAGAGCAGGTTGCCGCTGCCCTTGTAGTCGATCATGACCTTCGAGGTCGAGGTGTAGACCTGCTGCATGGTGTCGATGTAGATGCGCTCGCGGGTCACCGCCGGCGCCTTCGTGTACTCGGTAAGCACCTGCTTGAAGCGGGTGGCATCGCCCTCGGCGGTCGCGATCACGCGCGAGCGGTAGCCTTCGGCCTCGAGCGCCAGGCGCTGCGCGACGCCGCGCGCCTTCGGCACCACGTCGTTGAAGTAGGCCTCGCCCTCGTTCTTCTGCCGCTCGCGGTCCTGGCCCGCCTTCTGCACGTCGTCAAACGCGTTCTGCACCTGTTCCGGCGGCTGCGCATTCTGCATGTTGACCTTGCTGATCTGGATGCCGGTCTTGTAGCGGTCGAGGATCGCCTGCATCAGCGGCGTCGCGTCGTCGGCGACCTTCTGGCCCTGGTTCAGCACCGCATCCATCTTGCTCTTGCCCACCACCTCGCGCAGCGCGGTTTCGGCGGCCTGCAGCACGCTGTCGTCCGGCCGGCGGTTGTTGAACAGGTAATCCTTGGCGTCGCGCACCAGGTACTGGACCGCGATCTGCACGTCGACGATGTTCTCGTCGTCGGTCAGCATGAGCGATTCCTTGGCGACCTTGGTCTTGATCGTGTTGCGGTAGCCGACCTCGACGCTGCGCACCTGAGCGAGGTTGACGATCTCATGCGACTGGAATGGCCAGGGCGCGCGCCAGTTGAGGCCTGAGCTGGTCTCGCGGGAATACTGGCCGAAGGTCAGCACCACGCCGCGCTGGCCTTCCACCACGATGTAGATGCCGCTCGCCAGCCAGATGGCGACCAGGATCGCGATGATCACGCCGGCGCCGCCGCCGAACTGCGCGTTGGACGGCATCCGCGACGGCGGCTCGGAGCCGGGGGGCCGCTTGCTGCCGAACAGCTCGTTCAGCTTGCGGTTGAAGTTGCGCCAGAGCTCGTCGAGGTCGGGCGGGCCCTGGTTGCCTCCGCCGGGGCCGCGATTTCCGCCCCCGCGTCCCCAGTTCGGGTCGTTCAGCGACATTAAATGCTCAATTCTGGAATTGGATTTTCGGTATGGCCAGCCGGTTTACGCAGCTGCGCCGCTTCGGCGATCGCGCCGCGCAATCCGGCAAGTCCGGCACCGTCGCGCGCGCTCACGAGAACGCGCGAAATCCTACCATATTCATTGCGTTCCACCCCCGGCGACAGGGGTGTGAGGTCAATCTTGTTCCATACCGCCAACTGGGGGATCGCTTCGGCGCCGATCTCGGCCAGGACCTTGTTGACGTCTTCGGCCTCCCGCTCCCTGGCCGGCGAGGAGCTGTCCACCACGTGCAGCAGCAGGTCGGCGCGCACCGTTTCGTCGAGCGTGGCGCGGAAGGCGGCCACCAGGCCGTGCGGCAGGTCGCGGATGAATCCAACGGTGTCGGCCACCACCACCTGGCCGGCATTTTCGATCCACACCTTGCGCGCCGTGGTGTCCAGCGTGGCGAAGAGCTTGTCGGCGACGTAGGCGCCCGCGCCCGGATGCGTGAGGGCATTGAACAGCGTCGACTTTCCGGCGTTGGTATAGCCGACCAGCGACACCGAGAACACCTCGTTGCGCGAACGCGCGCGGCGGCGGACCCTCCTTTGCTTGTGCAGTTCCTTCAACTTCCCCTTCAGGACCGCGACGCGCTTGCCGATGTAGCGCCGGTCGAGTTCGATCTGCTTCTCGCCCGGGCCGCCGGTCTTGCCCAGGCCGCCGCGCTGGCGCTCGAGGTGCGTCCAGCCGCGCACCAGGCGCGTGGAGAGGTGCTCGAGCTGCGCCAGTTCGACCTGCAGCCTGCCTTCGGTCGTCTGGGCGCGCTGAGCGAAGATATGCAGGATCAGCTCGGTTCGGTCCAGCACCCGCCGTCCGAGCTCCTTTTCGAGGTTGCGCTGCTGGCCGGGCGACAGGACGTGGTTGAAGATCACGGTCGCGGCGTTCAGCTCGTCGGCGGCGGCGGCGATCTGCAGCACCTTGCCGCTGCCCGCGTAAAGCCTGGCATCCGGGCGCTGGCGCCTGCCGCGCACTACCCGATGGCGCGTCGCGCCGGCGCTTTCGGCCAGCCGCGTGATCTCCGCGACGCCGTCCTCGAAACCGTCCCCGCCAAAATCCAGGCAAACGAGAACGGCGGAAGCCGGATCAGAGGCGTTCCGGAGAACTGCGCGGAGGACCGCGGCCGGCGTGTCTAGCAAAAAGAGGGCCTAGGCTCCCGAGTCCGGATCAACGTTCAGGTTGATCGGGCGGGAGGGCACTACCGTGGAGATCGCGTGCTTGTAGACCATCTGGGTAACCGAATTTTTCAGCAGGACCACGTACTGGTCGAAAGATTCGATCTGGCCCTGGAGCTTGATGCCGTTGACGAGGTAAATCGAGACCGGGACATGCTCCTTGCGGAGCGCATTCAGGAACGGGTCTTGTAGCAGCTGCCCTTTGTTGCTCATTTTGTTACCTCTCGCGGGGAGGTTTGGAGCCCTACTCTAATTGAATTTGTTGGGTTTTCCTATCCCAACTTCACCGGTGGCACGACGTCGCCGCACTGGGCGCGATGGCGCAAGGCGTGGTCCATCAGCACGCAGGCGAGCATGGCCTCGGCGATGGGCGTGGCGCGGATCCCGACGCAGGGGTCGTGGCGGCCGGTGGTCTGGACGGTCACGGCCTGGCCCCGGGTATCGATGGAGCGGCGCTCCAGCCGGATGCTGGAGGTAGGCTTGAGCGCGATGGAGACCGTCACGTCCTGGCCGGTGGAAATGCCTCCCAGCACGCCGCCGTTGTTGTTCGAGAGGAAGCCCTGCGGCGTCATCTCGTCGCCGTGCTCGCTGCCTTTTTGCGCTATCGAGGCAAAACCGGCGCCGATTTCCACGCCCTTGACCGCGTTGATCGACATCATCGCGCCGGCGATGTCGGCGTCCAGCCTGCCGTACACCGGTTCGCCCCAGCCGACCGGGACCTTCTCGGCCACCACGTTGACCCGCGCGCCCACGGAATCCCCGCTCTCGCGCAGCGCATCCATGAATTTTTCCAGCCTTGGAACCGCTGCCGGATCGGGACAGAAAAAAGGGTTCTCGTTTACCGATTTCCACTCTTTAAAAGCGACGGATTCCGGACCTATCTGCGCCAGGTAGCCCCTCACTACAACTCCGTAACGCTCTTGCAGCCATTTCTTTGCGATCGCGCCAGCGGCGACCCTGATCACCGTCTCGCGCGCCGAGGCGCGCCCGCCGCCGCGCGGATCGCGGATGCCGTATTTCTGGAAGTAGGTGTAATCGGCGTGCCCGGGGCGGAATTTCTCCGCGATGGCGCTGTAATCCTTGGAGCGCTGGTCCTCGTTGCGAATCAGGAACCCGATGGCGGTTCCGGTAGTCTTACCCTGATGGATGCCGGAAAGGATCTCCACCGTATCGGTCTCGCGCCGCTGGGTGGTATGCCGCGAGGTTCCCGGCTTGCGCCGGTCGAGTTCCTTTTGCAGGTCCGCCGCGGACAACGCCATCCCGGGCGGGCAGCCGTCGACGACGCCGCCGTACGCCGGACCGTGCGACTCGCCGAACGAGGTAACGCAGTAAAGCGTGCCGAAGCTGTTGCCGGACATGAGGAAAAGCTTAGCATAGGCCTATGAGAAGACTGGGCTTTTGCCTTCTGCTTTCGCTGCTGTCGCTTGGCGGCTGCGCGACGCTCGAACGGCACCCGAACCCCCTGAGTGCCGATGACGTGATCGCGCTCGCCAAGAGCGGCGCGAGTCCGAAGGACATCATCGGTGAGATCTTCCGGACCGATACGGTCATCGCGCTGAATGCGGCAGAGGTCGTGCGCATGCACGAAGGCGGCGTCCAGAACGAAGTGCTCGACTACCTGCAGCATCGCCAGATCGAGGAAATTCGCCTGCGCGACAGCTTCGCCAACAGCTACTGGCACGGACCCGGCCTGTACCGCGGCTTCGGCCCCTGCCCCTGGCCTGCCTCGCGCCGCTACCGCGGCGGGCCTTGGGGCTGTTAGAGATACCATCCCGACGTCATTGAACGCGATGTCTCGGTCGTTGGTTATGTTGCTCGCGTGCTTTTCCGTCCTGGCGCTTGATCCTCAGCATGCCCACTCCCGGGACAAGCACGAGGAACCGGGCACCCACACGCTCGCCATCGTTGTAAAAGGAATGGAGCGGACGTACGTCGTCCATATTCCTGCCGGCTATAGACCGCAAACAAGTGCGCCGGTGGTGATCATGCTGCATGGCGGCGGAGGCACCGCGAAAGCGGCAATGTGGGAGACGGAGTGGACGGCGAAGGCCGACAAGGAAGGATTCCTGGCCGTCTTTCCGAACGCCATGGCGCGCGATCCGGCGCAACCGAGCCATTTCTCCGCCAACCCTCAACTCTGGAACGACGGTTCCGAGCGGTTTTATTCCGGCCAGGCGATTGTGGATGATGTCGGATTCATCGCCGCCCTGCTCGACGATCTTTCCGCCCGGTTCTCGGTGGACGAGCGGCGGATTTTTCTCACGGGCTTCTCCAATGGCGCCTCGATGAGCTTTTTCGCCGGAGCGCAGTTGCCGGATCGAATTGCCGCCATTGCACCCGTGGCGGGTGCCTTGTGGATCGATCCCCCGACACTCCGGCATCCGGTCTCCCTGTGCTACATCACTGGAACGGCGGACCCCCTGAACCTGATCGAGGGCGGCATACCCAGGCTCGCAAGCGGCGCCAGCGACAAGGTGCGCGCGAAACCAAAGCCGCCGGTGCGCGATTCGATCCTGAAATGGGGCAAGGCTCTTGGGTGTCCAACGACTGCGTCAAGCGCTTCCTACGCCCGAGGCGTGCGCACGGAAACTTATTCCCCTTGCATGGGCCCCGCTGAGGTCATCTACATCGCGGTCGATGGCCTGGGGCACACCTGGGCCGGCGGCAGGAGCATCTTGCCGGAGAGCATGGTGGGCAGAAAATCGAACAGCATCAGCGCCACCGATGTCATCTGGGATTTCTTCCAGAAACATGCGCGGCCTCGAAGAACGGACGCGTCTCGAACACGCTTCTCGCCAGCACCTTCCCCGCAGTTGTTCCTGTCCGGCCGGAGCGCAGATGGCGCTTGAGGACAAAATCGAACAACAGCGGATTGTGCGACCTGATTTCCTTGAGCACCGGCGCGGCGGACTCCTGCACCAGCTTGAGCGACACGAGGTAGTCCACCGAGAAGATCGGCATCACCCCCGGCAGCGGATAGTCGGAGCCGTTGAGCAGGCGCGGGTGCCAGTCCTCGCGCTCGATCACCCTCGCGAGCGCCGGGCCGGCGCGATTGATCTGGGTCATCGCGGAGATGTCGCCGAATAGGTTCTTCTCGTACTTCTTTTCCTGCATCAGTCTTTCAAACAGCAGGAAGCTATCGACCAGCGGGCCGTTCGCCCCCTTGTCGAGGTCGCGGTCCTGGCCCATCGATGCGCAATGCGCGACCACGACGCGAACGCCGGCATCCAGCGCGCGGCGCAGGCGCAGCGGATTGCCGAAGTCCTGCGTATCGGTGCCGAGCACCGCGCGCTCCAGGCCGGCGTGCGAAACGATCGGCATGTTCAGCCGCGCTGCCGCTTCGTAGAAGCGGTCGCAGCGCGGCGAGGCCGGATCCATGCCCATGGCGCCGGGCAGCCACTTCACCGCGCGCGCCCCGTCCCTCCTGGCCGACTCCAGCGCCACAACGCAATCCGCGCGGTACGGATGGATCGAGGCGACCCACTCGAAGTAATTGGGATGCTCGCGCGCCACTTCGCGCGCATAGCCGTCGGGGACATGGAAGCTGGTGAGCTCGTCGCGGCGCTTGCCATCTTCGCCATAGGCGCGCTCGAAGGAGAACAGCAGCAGCTTCGCGCCGCGGCGCATGCCGCCCATGAGGTTGAGCATGCGCCGCACGTAGGCGCGGTCGACGCTGCCGCCGGGCAGGTCGTAGGCGCAGCCCGCGTTCAGGAAGAACAGCCGCCGGGCGTAGTGCGCCGGATTGAGGAGGCTGTCCATTTTCGGGTTGACGTAGATCCCGCTCGGCGAATCGCCCGTGCCGACCAGGTGCGCGTGCGCGTCCCAGACGCGATCGGCGGCCAGCCCTTCCCAGGCGGCCGCCACGAGTTCGTGGCGGGCCAGGGCCGCCGGCAAGTTGGGGCGGCAGGGATTCCAGAATCCCTGCTCGGGCCAGAATTTCCAGGCTGCAAGCGCACCGGCGCCGGCGAGCGCGGCGCCGCCGATCAATAAGTTGCGTCGTTTCAGGATGAAAGAAAAGCTAGGCTGGCCAATTCTTGATATAGCCCTTCAACATTTTGTTCTCGAAGTCCTGTTCCTCGAGAACAGCCTTGGCCACGTCGCGGAAGGAAATCACGCCGAGCAGCTTGCCGTCCTGCATCACCGGCAGGTAGCGCGCGCTGGTCTCGAGCATGGTGCGGCGCAGGTCGTTCACCTCCATCTCCGGAGCGGCGGTCACCGGATCCTTCACCATGATCTCGCTCACCTTGACGTCGCCCAGCGCGCCGCCGCGCTTGGCCAGCGCCGCGAGCAGTTCGTGGAAGGTAAGCATGCCGGCCATGCGGCCCTGGTCGAGGACCACCAGCGAACCGAGGTTCTGCTCCGCCATGGTCTTCACCGCGTCGACCGCCCGGCTTGCCGGCTCGGCGGTGATCAGCCTGTTGCCCTTGACCCGCAGGATCTCTTTGACTTGCATGGCCCGCCTCCGTTTTTTCTTCCGCCGGGTTGCACCTGTGTCACCTACATACTAGTCCAATCCATGGCAGCATAGCCATCATGACCCGCCTACTCCTCGCGCTCGCGCTCTGCCTTCCTTTCCTTGTCCATTCACAGCCTTACCCGACTAAAGCAGTCAGGCTAATCGTCACGTACCCGGCCGGCGGCGGCGCCGATACCATGGCGCGGCTGATCGCGCCGAGACTGGGCGAAGCTCTGGGCCAGCCCGTGGTCGTCGAGAATCGGGGCGGTGCGAGCGGCACCATCGCCGCCGACCTGGTGGCGAAGTCCGCGCCGGACGGCCACACGCTTATGCTCGACGCGACCAACCACGCGGTAAACCCGAGCCTGCTCGCGAAGATGCCCTACGACCCGGACAAGGCCTTCGCGCCGGTCACGCTGTTGGCCCTGTTCCCGAACGTGGTTCTCGTGCATCCCTCGAATCCGGTTTCCTCAATCAAGGACCTGATCGCGAGAATCAAGTCGGAGCCCGGCAAGTCCGCCTTCGCTTCCTCGGGCAACGGCTCGGCGCAGCACCTCGCGGCCGAACTGTTCCGCCAGCGCGCCGGGCTCGAGATGGTGCATGTGCCGTACAAGGGCGGCGGCCCGGCCCTGATCGACGTGATGGGCGGCCAGGTGCCGCTCTACTTCGGCAACATGGCCTCGGCATTGCCGCACGTGAAGAACGGCAAGCTGAAAGCACTGGCGATCACGGGCTCGAGACGCTCGCCCGCCGCGCCCGACCTGCCGACGGTGGCGGAATCCGGCATGCCCGGCTACCAGGTCTACGAATGGAACGCCATCTTCGCTCCGGCGGGCACGCCGCCGGCGATCGTCAACCGGCTGCAGGCGGAAATCGCGAAGGTCGTGAAGATCCCGGAGGTGCGCGACCGAATGCTCGCGCTCGGCGGCGAAATCGTCGCCTCGTCCCCCGCCGACCTCGGCGCCTGGGTGCGCGAGCAGACTACGAGCTGGCGCCTCGTGGTCAAGGCGGCGAACATCAAGGCTGAATAGCTAGAGACCTACCGCCTCCGAGACGAGGACTTTCAGGTCGCGGTGCAGCTTCTCGCGGATCGCCGCGTGCGGCCTGCTCCTGATCAGGTTCTTGAGCTCGAAGGGATCCTTCTCCAAGTCGTAGAGCTCGTCCAGCTCGCCGTCCCTGCCCTTGTTCACCCAGTGGATGAGCTTGTAGCGCTCGGTACGGATCGCCTTGTAGGTCATGCCGATGAGCCAGGGATAAGCCTGTTCCGCCCAGTACTCGGCGAGCACCGCTTTTCGCCACGAATTTCTTTTGAAGTTCTTCTTGAATAAATTCAGGAAAGATCGCCCTTGTATCTGCGGTCCGGGCTTGCCGCCGGCCAGCTCGATGAGCGAAGGCGCGATGTCCTGGCAGATAAGCAGCTCGTCCTTCCGGGTTCCCGCCTTGACCAACTTCGGATATCTGACCAGGAACGGGCAACGTATCCCTTCCTCATAGGCGAACCTTCGCTCCGGCCCGAGGCCGTGCTCGCCGAAGAAATAGCCGTTGTCGCCGAGGAAGACGATGAACGTGTTGTCGAGTTCGCCCTTCTTCTCCAGCGTGTCGAGGATCATGCCGACGCCCTCGTCCACGGAAGCCATCATGCGCGCGCGCAGGCGGATCTCCTCCTGCGTGCCGGCATGGATTGCCGCGAGCAGTTCGCGCGAGGCGGGCTCGCTGCGCATCTTGAAGATCTCGGTCCAGGCCGGCTTCTGCTTGATGACCTCCTCGTAGGGAAGCATGTTCGGCTTCTTCGGGAAGATCGCGTCCTTGTAGAGGTCCTTGTGGCGGTCTGCGACGATGTAGCCGCCCAGCTTGCCGAACGCCACCGTGCCGTCGGCGGCCTGCTCGGCATCCGGGTGCACTGCCTTGTGCGCGAAGAACAGCGACCAGGGTTTGTCGCCCTTTTGCTTTTCCAGGAATTCGACCGCGAGACCGTTCATGATGTCGGTGATGTAGCCCTCGTGCTGGACGTACTTGCCGTCATGGCAGAGGCGCGGATTCGCGATCTTGCCGTGGCCGTCGTAGCTCACCCAGTAGTCGTAGCCCTTGCGCGGCATGCCGTCGTTGCCCATGTGCCACTTGCCGATGTGCGCGGTCTGGTAGCCGAGCTTCTGCAGGTCGATGTGGTAGTTGGGAAGGCGATGGCTCATCGCCCCGCGCGCCACGTTGTCGATGATGCCGTGGCGGCTGGCGTACTGCCCCGTGACGATCGAAGCGCGGTTGGGCGAGCAGATCGACGTCGTGTGGAAGACCCGCTCGAACAGCGCACCTTCATGCGCGAGGCGGTCGATGTGCGGCGTCTTCATATAAGGATGGCCGCCCGCGCCGAATTCGTCGTAGCGCAGGTCGTCGATCAGGATGACGAGGATGTTGGGGCGCTTCTTCATTTCTTCACCAGGATCTCTTTCAACCCGCGCAGCGCGAGCCAATAGCCGGCGATGCCGAAGCCGGTGACCACGCTGCGGCATACGCGGCCCACGTCGGAGATGCGGCCCCGCGCAGCGGGGTTGGACAGATGCACCTCGATGACCGGAAAGCCCACCTGGGTAATCGCGGCGTACAGCGCCGGATGGTCAGTGGTATAGCCCGCCGGATTGATCAGGGCGCCGTCCATTTTTTGCTCGAATGCGTCGTAGAACTTGTTGATCACCTCACCCTCCACGTTCGAGTGGAAGATCTCCACCTCGCATTCCAGCTCGCGCGCGTAGCGCTGGATATGCTCGTCGTACTGCGCGAGCGTGAGCGGGCCGAACATGTCGACCTGCGACCTGCCGCGCATGTTCATGCCCGCGCCGTGGACCACGAGGACTTTCGTCTTTGCCATCCCGGCATGTTAACCAAAAACGACAGGCGCGCTAGACGCTGCTTGCGAACCTCAGCTGCTCCTCCAGCTCGCGGATTCTTGCCCGCAGCGGCTCGAGCACCGGCCCGAGTTCCGCCTCGGAATAGCGCGGCGTGATGTGTTGCGGGCAGTTCCATTCCCAGCCCTCGACGCGGATCACCGTCGCGCGTTCGACCCGGGCCGCGTAGCCGGGATCGGCCAGCTGCGCGATCAATCCCGGCGACTCGCCCGCGTCGACCATGCGCGCGCGGCCCAGCAGCTTGAGCCGCTGCTGGTTGGGATAGTCGACGAGGATCAGCGCCACCCGGTCGTTTCCCGCGAGGTTGCCTTCCGACACGTGCTGCCGGTTGCCGCGGAAATCCGCGAACCCCACGGTCCGCGCATCCAGCACCTTGAGGAAGCCTTTCGGCCCGCCGCGGTGCTGGATGTACGGCCAACCCGATCCGTTCGCGGTGGCGATGTAGAAGCTGTCGCGCTCGCCGATGAAGCCGGCCTCGGCGGCGCCCAGCGGATCGGGGCCGGCGCCCTGCCCCTCGCCGCGCGCGTAGTGCGCGCGGCTGCCGTCGCGTTCCTGCAGGCGCTTTACCGCCGGCGTGAACACCAGCTCTGCGTAGCGCGAACTCATTTCAAAGTCCGGGCCAGTTGGCGTTCGCGCGCGCGATGAAGCCCGCCGCGTCCTGGTCGAACACGTTCTGGATGTCGCCGTTGAAATTGAGATACAGCTTGCCGTCGACCACGCGCCAGCCGTTGACCGGGTCGACATCGAAGAGCTTGCCGTTGGCCACGCCCCAGGCGCAGAAGCCGCCGTATTGCGGCAGGTACTTCTCCGGGTTGGCCTGGAACCGGTCGCGGTGCTCGGCCGACGCGAATTTCCACCTCAGGCCAGCGTGCTCGGCGACATGGGCATCGGTGCCCGTGGCCGGCTTGCCGTCGAGGAAGTAGCTGACGACGTCGTGCCCCTTGGCGCCGAGGCCGGCGTAAAGGCTGTTGAAGGCGCCGCTGGCGCGGATCTGGGTTGTCATGGTTCGCTCCTTGAAAGTGAATGGAGGCGTCACTCTAGATTGATGTTTGCAAAGAGAGAATCCCTTATACTGTTAATACATACTTCCGATTAACGGAATACTGAAAAATGACCGACCTGCTCGCGCTCCAGACCTTTGTGCGCATCGCCGACGGCGGCAGCCTCTCCGCCGCGGCGCGCGCCACCGGCCGTTCGCTGCCGGCGATTTCCCGCTCGCTGGGGCAACTGGAAGCGGAGCTGGGCGTCCGCCTGCTGCAACGGACGACGCGCCGCATCCATTTGACGGATGCCGGCGCGCAATACCTGGAGCGCTGCCGCCGCATCCTCGCCGAGGTCGACGAGGCGAACGCCAGCGTCTCCGACCTCGGCCGCGCCCTCGCCGGTCCGATCATGCTCACCGCGCCGGTCCTCTTCGGCCAGATGCATGTCGCGCCCGTGGTGACGGAATTCCTCGGCCTGCATCCGGGCGTCTCGGTGAGCCTGGTGCTGAGCGACTCGCTATCGAACATCGTCGAGGAAGGCATCGACCTCGCGGTGCGGATCGGCAAGCTGCAGGACTCGGCGCTCGTCGCACGCAGACTCGGCGAAGTCCGGCGCGTCGCCTGCGCCTCGCCCGCCTACCTCAAGCGCCGCGGCACGCCGAAAACGCCGAAGGACCTCGCGCAGCACAGCTGCCTGCATTTCGGCGCGCTGTCGCCGACGCACTACTGGGAATTCCACGAGGCCGGCAAGCCGCGACAGGTTCGCGTCCAGGGCAATTTCTCCTCGAACCAGGGCGCGCCGGTCATCGCTGCGGCGCGCGGCGGCCTCGGCATCGCCTTCGTGCTCTCCTACCAGGTGCAGGATCTGGTCGCCGGCGGCGAACTGCGCGTGGTGCTGCGGCAATACGAACCTCCTCCGATCCCGATAAGCGTGATCCTGCCCTCGGGAAGGCTGCAACCAGCGCGCGTCCGGGCACTCGCCGATTTCCTCCAGACGCGCATCGGCGCGAAGAACCTGGCAAGACTGCAGGCGGCTAGACCTTCCTGAGGTTTGCCGGAGCCTCGCCCAGGTACTCGGCGCGCAGGTCGCACAGGAACGGCCAGCCCTTATCGAAGCGGAGATCGGGGTCAGGATCCGATTTACGGGTACGGCTTCAGGGCGCCGAGCAGGGTTGGAACCAGTTCGGTGACCGTCGGATGGATGTGTACCGCGCGCTGGATGGTCGTGTAGGGCTTCTTCGCATACATCACGTCCAACAATGAATGCACGATCTCGTCGCCGTTCAGGCCGAGGATCGCCGCGCCGAGCAGTTCCTTCGAATCGGCATCCGCGAGAACCTTCATGAAGCCCTGGGTCTCACCCGCCTCACGCGCGCGGCCGACGCGCGTCATGAGCATCTTGCCGCGCAGGAGTTTGCGGCCGCTTTTCTTCGCCTCGTCCTCGTTCATGCCGACGCGCCCAAGCGGCGGGTCGATGAAGAGCGCGTAGCAGGAGATCCGGTCGGAGATTCTGCGCGGGTCGTTGTCGAACAGGTTGGCGGCGACGATTTCATAGTCGTTCCAGGAGGTGTGGGTGAAGGCGCCCCTGCCGTTGGCGTCGCCCATGCACCACACGCCTGCGGCGCTGGTGCGGCATTGGTCGTCCACGGTGATGAAGCCGCGCGCGTCGGCGGCGATGCCGGCCTCCTTCAAACCCAGGTCGTGGGTATTGGGCCGGCGGCCGACAGCGAGCAGCAGGTGGCTGCCTTCGATGGAGTTTCCCGCGAACTCGACGTGGATTCGTTCTCCGCTGCGCTTCGCCTTCAGATCCCTGGCGCCAAGCAGAACCTCCACGCCCTCGCGTTCCAGGATGGCGCGAATTTCCGCGGCGACGTCGTCATCCTCGCGCGGCAGCAGCTTGTCGAATGCCTCGACCACGGTGATCCTCGAGCCGAAGCGCCGGTACATCTGCGCGAACTCCAGGCCGATGTAGCTGCCGCCAACGATGATGAGTTGCTCGGGCACCCGTTCCAGCTCCATCATCGAACTGTTGGTCAGGTACGGCACGTCCCGGATGCCCGGGATATCCGGCACTGTCGCGCGGCCGCCGACGTTGATGAAGATCCTGTCCGCCACCAGCGCGCGGCCGCCCACGTCGAGCGTGCGCGGCGCGATGAAGCGCGCGTGGCCGCGGATCAGGTTGACGTTCTTCATGCCGCCTATCCAGGTCGCCAATCCGTCGGTGGACTGCCTTACTACGCCGTCCTTGCGCGCCTTCACGGCCTTCATGTCCACGCGCACGTCACCCGCCGCGAAGCCGTACTCGCTGCCGCGGCGCGCCATGTGGATGGCCCTCGCGCTGCCCACCAGCGTCTTGGTGGGAATGCAGCCGACATTGACGCAGGTGCCGCCAAGAAGCTTCCTCTCGATGATCGCGGTCCTCAGACCTTCCGTACCAAGGCGTGCAGCGAGCGCGGGGCCCGCCTGGCCGGCGCCGATGACGATGGCATCGAAATTTTCAGGCATGCGAACCTCCGCTGGGGACAGGTGCTTCTCCGAGGTACTCGGCACGCAGATCGACAGTCGAGCGCAAGCCGATGTGCTCGTACGCTTTCTCCAGCCAGGCGCCGGCGGCCGCGCGCCCCCGGTCGCGCAGGTCGCACAGGAACGGCCAGCTCGTATCGAGCTTGCTCGCGACGCCCAGGTCGCACATCAGCTCGTCCGAGCGGATCGAATGGATCAGGACGTGCTTCAGCTTGTCGCGGTGCTCGTCCTTCAGCCAGCCCTGCTCGATCAGCTTGCCGACGAAGGCGATGGCGCGGAACTCGCGGATGAGCGATGAGTTGAAGGTAATCTCGTTCAGGCGGTTCTGGATCTCGTTCGCGCTGGTCGGCACCTCCGGCCGCACGATCGGATTGATGTGGACGATGACGATGTCCCGGCTCTGCGTATTGTAGATGAGGGGATACAGCGGCGGGTTGCCCATGTAGCCGCCGTCCCAGTAGTGTTCGCCGCCCACCTCGACCGCCTGGAACAGGGTGGGGACGCAAGCCGAGGCGAGCACCATGTCGAGCGTCAGTTCCCGCGTGCTGAAGATGCGCGGCTGGCCGCTGCGCACGTTGGTGGCGCAAATGAACAGCTCCACCCGATCGCAGGCCTGCACCGCCCGCATGTCGACATGCGCCTCCAGCACCTCGCGCAGCGGGTTCAGATTGAACGGATTGAACTGGTAAGGCGAGAACATCCCGCCGAACGACTGCAGCATCATGCTCACCGGGGCATACGGCCTGCCGGCATCGCTCACCGCCTTCCAGAATTTCTCCAGCGCCGCGCGCGCGCCCGCGTTGCCGCCGCTCATCAGGCCCTGCGCGTAGACGACGGCGTTCACCGAGCCGGCGCTGGCGGCAGACAGTCCTTCGACTTCCAGCCGCCCGTCTTCAGCGAGCCGGTCGAGCACGCCCCAGCCGAATGCGCCGTGCGCGCCGCCGCCCTGCAGCGCGAGGTTCACGCGTTTCCCCATGGCGCAATATGGTACGCGCTAGACTTCAATCAATGCGCGCCTTTCTGCTCGCCGCCAGCCTGATCCTGCCCATGACCGCCGCCGCAAACCCGTTACTCGATTCCGGCGTTTCGCTCGAACTCGCCCAATGGCGCGCCAAGCAGTACCGGGATCTCCGGTACGCGCTGCGCATTCAACTGGTTGAAGGTGCCGATGTATTGCGGGGAAAACTTGAAGTGTCGGTAACCGTGCCGCGCAGGCCGGTCGACCTGATACTGGATTGGCACGGCAAACCGGTCCGCGACTTGCGCGTCAACGACGTGCCGGTAAATCCTGAGTACGTGAACGAGCATCTGGTCGTCGGCAGGAAGCACCTGAAGGGCGGCAGGAACACCCTCCAGCTCGAGTTCGAGTCGCCGGTCGCGGTATCGGGCAGTGCCGTCACCCGCTACCAGGATCGCGAGGACGGCTCCGAGTACCTCTACACGCTGCTGGTGCCGGCTGACGCACGCACGCTGTTCCCCTGCTTCGACCAGCCGGACCTCAAGGCCAGGTTTTCACTCGAAATGGAAATTCCGGCGGGCTGGAAGGCGATTGCCAATGCGCCTGCGCTTGAAGAACTTCAAACGAGAATCAAATTCAAGGAAACCGAACCGATCTCCACCTACCTGTTCGCCTTCGCCGCGGGGCCGTTCGAGACGTTGCGTGCAGACAAGGACATGGGCGATCCGGTGCGCCTCTTCGTGCGCCGCGCGCGGCAGGAGGCGGCCAAGACGCATGCCGGCGAAGTGCTGCGCCTCAACCGCGAGGCGACGGCGTATTTCGAGCGCTACTTCGACCGCAAGTTTCCGTTCGCCAAGTACGACCTGGTGCTGCTGCCCGAGTTTCCCTATGGCGGCATGGAACATGCCGGCGCGACATTCCTGAACGAGGAGCGCGTACTTTTTCCGGCGCCGCCCAGCGCGACGGACCTCTTGCGCCGCGCGCAGCTCATCTTCCACGAGACCTCGCACCAGTGGTTCGGCGACCTCGTCACCATGCGCTGGTTCGACGACCTGTGGCTGAAGGAAGGTTTTGCGAATTTCATGGCCGCCAAGGCGACCGAGGCGCTGCTGCCGGAATTCGACGCCTGGACCGCGTTCCACGCGCTGAAGACGAGCGCGGTGCGCACCGACGGGACGCGCGGCACCACCGCGATTCGCTATCCGCTGAAGAACCTTGCCGGCGCCAAGTCCGCCTACGGCGCGATCGTCTATTCCAAGGGCCCGGCAGTGCTGCGCCAGGCCGAGTTCTACCTCGGCGAAGAGGTGTTCCAGCGCGCGGTGCGCGATTTCGTGAAGCGCCACGACTATGCGGCGGCCGGCTGGCAGGACCTGGTGCGCGCTTTCGAGCGCGCTTCGGGGAAGAAACTCGATCGCTGGGCCGGGGCCTGGGTGCAGCGGCGCGGCATGCCGACCGTGCGCGTCGTGGACGGACGCCTCGGACAGCAGGATGCCCTTGGTGAGAAGGGTATCTGGCCGATGAAGTTGAGGATCTGGGATTCCGGCCGTACGCAGGATGTTTTTCTAGAAGGCAAAAGTGCAAAGATCAAGACTGGACAACAGCTGGTCTTCCCCAATCACGGGGATTTCGGCTATGGCCGCTTCCTGCTGGATGCGCAGGGCATCCGGACCGTGCTGGACACGCCATTCGAGGCGGGCAGCACGCTGCTGCAGGCGCAGCTGGTCGAGGCGCTTTGGGAATCGGTGCGCGACGCGGAGCTGGCGCCGGGCCGGTTCCTTTCCTACGCCGTCTACCGGCTGCCGAGGACGCGCGACGACATCGCCCTGTCCGCGCTGCTCGCGCGCCTCGAAGCCGCGTTCCGGCGTTACCTGAACGATGCGCAGCGGGATGCCGTCGCCGTCGCGATCGAGCGCTCGCTGCGCGAGGCGGATGCCAGCGGCTCGCGCAAGCTGCTGCTGACGAGGGCCTTCATCGAACTCGCCTGGTCGCCGGAAGGCCTGGACGAGTTGAAGCGGATGCTGGGTGACGCGTCCCTCGCCTCCCGCGATCGCTTCCGCATCATCCAGCGCCTGGGCCTGCGCGGGGATCCACAGGCGGGCGCCCTGCTCGCCGCTCAGGTAGCGGCGGACCGCAGCGACGACGGCCGGCGCTACGCCTACGCCGCCGGCGCGGCGCCCGCCGCCGCGAAACTGGCGCTGTTCAGGGCGTTCGTGGAGGACAAGGCGTTGCCCGAGGGCTGGATCGAGGCCGCGCTGGGAACGTTGAACGCGCCCGAGCAGGCGCAGCACACGCGCCAGTACCTCGCCGAGGCGCTCGCGCAACTGCCAGAACTGAAACGCACACGGAAGATATTTTTCGTCGGCAACTGGCTGGCCGCGTTCATCGGCGGGCAGACCGGGAAGGAAGCGCTTGCGGACGTGGAAGCGTTCCTGCAGCGCAATGACGTCGACGCGGATTTGCGGCTGAAGGTGCTCGAGGCAATAGACGGCCTGGAGCGCGCGGTTCGCATTCGTAACAAATTTGCGGGCCGCATGCCAGACAACTAAATCATGGCACAATCTTTCGCGTGAAGAAAGCGAAAGTTTCCGTCACGATCCGCATCGCCGAACCGGGCGACGCGCGCGCCATCGCGGAAATGTCGCGCGACCACATCGAGTCGGGCCTGGGCTGGCGGTACGACCCGCCGCACATCCTGCGCGCGATGCGGCGGCGCGAGACCGTGGTGCTCGCCGCCAGCGGCCGGCCCACCTACGTCGCCGGCGCGCGGCCGCCGCTTGCCGGCTTCGCGATCATGGATTTCGGCGACGAGCGCGCGCACCTCGTGCTGCTCGCGGTGCAGCCGCTGCAGCGCCGTCTCGGCATCGGCAGGCGAATGGTGGAATGGCTGCTTGAATCCGCGCTCACGGCCGGCATGGCGAGCGTGCATCTCGAACTGCGCGCCGACAACGCGGCCGGGCGGCGCTTCTACCGCGCCCTCGGATTTTCCGAGACAATCCTCATTCCGCGCTACTACGACGGACGCGAAGCCGCGATGCGCATGATCCGCGTGCTGCGCGCCTCGGGCCCGCTGCCGCTCTCCTGGCGGCCGCCGGTGCTCGGCCAGAACTAGAAAAGGGCTTTTCAATGGACCTCGGCATCTCGGGCAAGACCGCCCTTGTCACCGGCGCGAGCGTCGGCATCGGCCGCGCGATCGCGAAATCGCTGGCGGCCGAAGGCGTGCGCCTCGCGGTCGTCGCGCGCCGGCGCGAACTGCTCGAAACCCTGCAAACCGAGATCGGCGCGGGGCTCGTCATCATCGAAGCGGACCTGATGGAGGATTCCGCGCCCAGCCGCATCGCAGATGCGGCCCTGCAAGGCCTGGGCTCGGTCGACATATTGGTCAACAACGCGGGCGGCTCGCGCAAATTCAAGCTCGACACCGATGAGGCCCAGTGGAACGAGGCCATGACGCTGAACTTCACGCGCCAGCGCCAGCTCACCCACAAGCTGCTGGAGCAGATGATGGCGCGCAACTGGGGCCGCATCGTCAGCATCACCGGCAAGAGCGAGCCCGAAGGCATCAACGGCGCTTTCTGTGCCAAGGCGGCGATGCATTCCTGGTCCAAGGGCCTGTCGCGCGAAGTCGGCAAGCACGGCATCACGGTGAACTGCATCCCGCCGGGGCGCATCATCAGCGAGCAGATCCTGCGCAACTACACGCCCGAATACCGTAAGTGGCAATCCGAACACGAGATCCCCGTCGGCGAATACGGCCAGCCCGAGGACCTCGCCAACCTGGTCGTTTTCCTCGCTTCACAAAGGGCGCGCTACATCACCGGCGCGGTGATCCCGGTGGACGGGGGTTTGAGGAGGTACCAATTTTGAAAAAGATTCTCCTTTCCGCTCTTTTCCTTGCTTTTCTTGAAACGGCTGCTGCACAAAGCTACCCCGCAAAACCCATTCGCCTCGTCGTCCCCTTCGCCCCCGGCGGCAGCTCGTCGATCGTCGCGCGCGCGGTGGCGGCGGAAATGGAAAAGGGCCTGGGCCAGTCGATCATCATCGACAACAAGCCGGGCGGCGGCGGAAACGTCGCGATGCTCGAGGTGGCGAAATCCGATCCCGACGGCTATACGCTGATCATCGGCCACATCGGCACGCTCGCGGTCAATCCCTACATGTTCTCCACGCTTCCATTCGATACCGACAAGGACTTCGCGCCGGTGTCGCTGCTCGCCATCGTGCCATCGATCTTCGTGGTGCACGAAAGCGTCCCGGCGAAGAACCTGCGCGAATTCGTCGCACTGGCGAAGAAGGACCCCGGCAAGATGTACTACGGCAGCGCCGGAAACGGTTCTGCGGGTCACCTCGCGATGGAATACCTGAAGCAGACTGCCGGAATCGAGATCCAGCACGTGCCCTACAAGGGCACCGGCCCCAACATCACCGATCTCATCGCCGGCCGCACCCAGGCCGCGGCAGCCGGAACGCCGCCTCTCATGCCGCACGTCAAGAGCGGCAAGCTGCGCATCGTGGCCGTGGGAGCAGGCAAGCGGCTGCACTCCCTGCCCGACGCGCCGACGGTCGCCGAACAGGGCTACCCGGGCTTCGAGACCACGCAGTGGTACGGCATCAACGCGCCCGCGAAAACGCCGGACGCCGTGATCAAGCGGCTCGCCGACGAGGCGGCCAAGGCGGCGAAGAGCCCGAAGGTAGCGGAGCGATTCGCGGCAGACGACGCCGAAGCGGTCGGATCGACGCCCGCCGAATACGCGGCATTCATCAAATCGGAACAGGCGCGCTGGAGCAAGGTCGTACGCACGGCGAAAATCAAAGCCGATTGATGGCGGCGGGCACCGGGAGCGCGGTGCTGTTCGACCTGCTCACGGCCCTGCTCGATTCCTGGACGCTGTGGAACCGGGCCGCCGGGAGCGATGATGCGGGGCGGCGCTGGCGCGCCGCATACCTTGAGCGCACCTACGGCTGCGGCGCCTACCGCCCCTATGAAACGCTGGTGCGCGAGGCGGCGGCGGCATCCGGACTCGGCAATCGCTGCGCCGACTCGCTCGAAGCCGCATGGGATGAACTCGCGCCATGGGACGATGCGCGCGAGGTTCTCGGCCGGCTCGCCGGACGCTACCGGCTGGGCGTGGTGACGAATTGTTCCGAGCGGCTCGGACGGCGGGCCGCGCGGGCCGTCGGCATTCCCTTCGAAGTCGTCGTGACGTCGGAGCGCGCGGGTTTCTACAAGCCCGACCCCGCGCCCTACCGCCTCGCGCTCGCGGAACTGGGCCTGCCGCCGGAGCGCGTTTACTTCGTTGCGGGCTCCGGATTCGACCTGATCGGCACCGCGGCCGTCGGCATGGCGACGCTGTGGCACAACCGTGCCGGTCTGGCTCGTCCGGCGCAGGCGCCCACGCCGCTTGCCGAGCGCCGGTCGCTGCGCGAACTGCTGCCTTTTTTCCACTGACACGCCGCGATGCCGCAACTCGAGGATCTCGACACGCCCTGCCTTGTCCTGGATCGTAGCCGCGTCGCGGCGAACGCGGCGCGCCTGCGCGGTCACCTGGCGCCGCTCGGCGTCCCGCTGCGGCTGCATGTGAAGACGGCGAAGTGCGCCGAGGTCGCCGCGCTGGTGCTGGGCGGCGAGAAGGCGCCGATCACCGTCTCGACGCTCAAGGAAGCCGAGCAGTTCTTCGACGCGGGCTACCCTGACATCCTCTATGCCGTGGGTTTCGAGCAGCACAAGCTGGCGCGCGCGCAGGCGCTCGCCGCGCGCGGCGCCAAACTCACGCTGCTCGTGGACAACGTCGAAGCCGTGCAGGGAATCCACGGCTTTCCGGTGCTCATCGAGATCGACACCGACGGCCACCGCGCGGGCGTGAAGCCGGACGACACGGTGCAGCTCCTCGCCATCGCGGGGGCCCTGGAAAAGAGCGGCTGCGTTGCCGCCGGCGTGCTGACGCACGCGGGCGGTTCCTACAACAGCGCGAGCGTCGCGGAGATCGCCGCGATTGCCGGCCAGGAGCGCGCTGGCGCGGTCATGGCGGTGCAGGCATTGCGCAAAGGAGGCTTCTCGGCGCCGGTCGTAAGCATCGGCTCGACGCCGACCGCGACGTACACGAAGAGCCTCGATGGCGTCACGGAAGTACGAGCCGGCGTGTTCGTGTTCTTCGACCTGGTCATGGCGGGCATCGACGTGTGCAGGCAGGACGACATCGCGCTCTCCGTACTCGCGACGGTGATCGGCAAGCGCGCGGACAAGGGCTGGATACTCATCGACGCGGGCTGGATGGCTATGTCGCGCGACCGCGGCACCGCGCGCCAGCGCGTCGACCAGGGCTACGGCGTGGTCTGCGACATCGAAGGCCGCCCAATCGCCGACCTGGTGGTGACCGAGACGAACCAGGAGCACGGCATCGTCGCGCGGCGCGGCGGCGGCGCGGCACCGGAACTCGCCGTCGGCACGCGCCTGCGCATCCTTCCGAACCATGCCTGCGCAACCGGCGCGCAGCACGACAGATACAACGTCGTCGAGGGCGGCCGCGAGGTCAAGGAGACCTGGTCCCGCTTCAGCGGTTGGTAGCGTCTTTCTTGGCTTCCTGCTTGAGCCAGGATTCGAATTCAGTGACGTCCTTCTTCCCGGCACTGCGCGCCGAGCGCACCAGGTAGTAGCCGCAGGCCGAAGCGACCGATTTCCGGAACGGCGTCACCAGCAGCTTGTCGCGCAGCATGCGGCGCAGGAGCGGCAGGCGGCCGAGCGCCACGCCCTGCCCGTTGACCGCGGCCTGCACCAGCTGGTCGTACTGGCTGAAATGCAGCGCGCCGGCGGGCTTGAAATCCCGCATCCCGTGCGCGTGCAGCCAGAGGTTCCATTCGAGCCACGAGGCGCGCGGATCTTCCTGGTGCAGCAGCGTGTGCGCGCGCAGGTCGGCGGGCTCGCGCAGCGGCCGCTTCGGGTCCGACGCCAGCGCCGGGCTGCACACCGGGATCACCTCTTCCTCGAACAGCGGCTTTTCCACCCTCAGGGAATCGGCGCGCGAGTAGCGGACCGCGAGGTCGACGCCGTCATGCTCCAGGTTGACCATCTTGTAGGAAGCCGAGATGCGCACGTCCACGCCCTGGTGTCCCTGCAGGTAGCCGTTCAGCCGCGGGATCAGCCAGAGCGAGGCGAAGCCGGGCGTGGTGCTGACGGTAACGGTGCGCGCCGCGACGGTTTCGAGCATCTTGCGCGTGGTGTCGTCCAGCTGCCGCAGGACTTCCTGCGCCACCTTGTAGAGGACCTGTCCCTTCTCCGTCAGCAGCAGCGCGCGCGTGCGGCGCTCGAACAGGCGCCCGGCGAGGCTCTCTTCGAGCGCCTGGATCTGGCGGCTCACCGCCGACTGGGTGAGGTGTAATTCCGCGCCGGCCTTGGTGAACGACAGGTGGCGCGCCGCAGCCTCGAAGGCGAGCAGCAATTCCAGGGGCGGTACCTGCCAGTGCTGGCTATGCATGCTTATGGAGCATCCATATCATGCCGAATGACCGTTTGTCCCTCTGTGCAGAGGCATTCAACATAGATGCACACACAACATGTGTCAAGGAGCACTTCATGGACCTGAGTCAAATTGCAGCCAGCATCCCGGTACACAGCGGCCAGCCGCTGCGCCTGCCGAAGGGTTTCGGCCATCGCGTCGCCGTGCTGGAAGGCAACGTCTGGATCACGCAGGACGGCGACCCGCGCGACATCGTGCTGAGCGCCGGCCAGGACTTCGTGATCGAACGTCCGGCCGCCACTGTCGTATCCGCGCTCGGCGGTGAAGCCCGCATCATGGACGGCACCGCCGCATGACAGCGTAAACTCGGAGCTCCGCAGCAAAAGGAGCTCCGCGTGACGCGCTGGCTGGTCGTCCTGTTGTCCCTGCTGGCCGGGTCCGCCGCCGCGGCCTATCCCGAAAAGCCGATCCGTTTCATCATCCCGTCCGCGCCCGGCGGCTCGCCCGACATCCTGATGCGGGTCCTGCTCGCCGAAATGTCCAGGAACATGGGCGCGACCTTCGTGGTCGAGAACAAACCCGGCGCCTCCTTCGTGCTGGGCACCATGGACATCGTGCGCGCGCCCGCCGACGGCTACACGCTGGGCTACGGCAACATCGTGTCGCTGGCGGTGAACCGTTCGCTGCTGGCCACGGTGCCCTACGACGTAGAGCGCGACCTGACGCTGGTCTCCAACTGCGTGCGCGTCTACAACATGCTTGCGGTCAACAACGGCGTCCCGGTTCGGACCGTGCCGGAACTGATTGCGCACGCCAAGCGCAGTCCCGGGCGCCTGGTGATGGCCTCGGCCGGCAACGGCACCACCGGCCACCTCGGCGGCGAACTGTTCAAGTCGATGACCGGCACTTTCATGCTGCATATTCCCTACAAGGGCAGCGCGCAGGCGATCAACGACCTGATCGGGGGCCAGGTGCAGGTCATGTTCGACAACGTCCCCTCCATCGGGCCGCACGTGAAGGCGGGCCGCGTGCGCGGCATCGCGGTATCGGGCCCTAAGCGCTCGCCCGTGTTTCCGGACATCCCGACGGTGGCAGAGGCCGGGGTGCCGGGCTACGAAACCATCGCCTGGGGCGGCGTCATCGGCCCGGCCAACATGCCCAAGGACATCGTCGCGCGCCTGCTGGCGGAGATCCGCACGGCCTACACTTCCCCGGCGGTTCAGGAACGCTACCGCAACCTCGACACCGAGATCGACGGCGGCACGCCGGAACAGTTCCTCGCGCTGGCGCGCGCCGAAACGCCCAAATGGGCGGCGGTGGTGAAGCGTTCCGGCGCCAAGGTCGATTGAGGTGGATTTTGACCTGGTCGTTCGCAATGCCATCGTCGTCGACGGCACCCGCGCGCCGCGCTACGAGGCCGACATAGGCGTTGTTTCAGACAGGATTTCCCGGATAGGGAAATTCAAGGGGAAAGGAAAGGTCGAAATAGATGCGGCCGGCAGGATCCTGTCGCCCGGCTTCATCGACGCGCACACGCACGACGACCGCCTGATGCTCTCGGCGCCCGACATGGCACCCAAGGCGAGCCAGGGCGTCACCACCGTGGTAGCGGGCAACTGCGGCATCTCGCTCGCGCCGCTGGTGCTGGGCAAGCGGGTCGCGCCGCCTCCGCTAGACCTGCTCGGGGACGGGGATTGGTACAGGTTCCGCTCTTTCTCCGAGTATGTAAAAACACTCGAAGAAAATCCGGCCGCCACCAACGCCGTCCTGCTTGTCGGCCATTCGACGCTGCGCGTTGCTACGATGGACCGCCTGGATGCTCCCGCCTCTCCCGGGGAGATCAATTCCATGCAGAAGCTTGTCCAGGAAGCGCTCAATGCGGGAGCGATCGGCGTTTCAACGGGACTGTATTACGAGCCCGCGTCAGCCGCGCCGACGGAGGAAGTCATCGAGGTCTGCCGGCCGCTCACCGCGCGCAAGGCGCTCTACTGCACCCACATGCGCGACGAGGGCGACAAGGTCACCGAGTCGCTGGAGGAAACCTACCGCATCGGCAAGGAGCTGCAGGTGCCGGTGGTGGTGTCGCACCACAAGGTGGTCGGCACGCCGAACCACGGCCGCTCCAAGGAAACCCTGCCGCTGATCGCGGAACGCATGAAATCGCAGGGCATCGGCCTGGATTGCTATCCGTATTGCGCCTCGTCCACGGTGCTCTCCTGGCAGCGCACCTGGGTCGCGATGAAGGTGCTGGTCACCTGGTCCAAGCCGCATCCTGAATTCAACGGCATGGACCTCGACGACGTCGTTAAGCAGATGGGGCTCGACAAGGAGCAGGCGGTGGCGCGCCTGCAGCCCGCGGGCGCGATCTACTTTTCCATGGACGAGGCCGACGTGCAGCGCGTGCTCGCCTTCGAGCACACCATGGTCGGTTCGGACGGCCTGCCGCACGACGCCGCGCCGCACCCGCGCCTCTGGGGCACCTTTCCGCGCGTGCTCGGCCACTATTCGCGCGGCCTGGGGCTGTTCCCGCTGGAGACCGCGGTCTACAAGATGACCGGGCTGACGGCCGCGACCTTCGGCCTGAAGGACCGCGGCGTGCTGAAGGAAGGCGCCTATGCCGACCTTTGCCTGTTCGATGCGGCGACGGTGGACGAAGCGGCGACCTTCGCGCGGCCGATACAGCCGGCCAGGGGCATCGAAGCGGTGATCGTCAACGGCGCGATCACCTGGCGGGAGGGAAAATCCACGGGCGCTCGGCCAGGGCGCGTATTGCGTCGACATTAACCTTGGGGAGAAATTCGGTCATGGCAGGCAAGGACATCAAGATCCGGTCAAGCGATGTCAAGGACCGCGCGCAGCGCGGTGGCGGCGAGTTCGACTGCTATCTCGCGGTTCCCGATGGTGCTGCGAAAGTTCCCGCAGTCGTGCTCGCCTCCGCGATCCACGGCGTGGACGGCGACATCCGCGCCCTCGCCGACGAGTTCGCCGCGCTGGGATTCATCGCCGCGGCGCCCGACCTGTTCTGGCGTTCCGTGCCCGGCCCGCTGGTGCGCGACGACCCGCGCTCCAAGCCACGCGGCCAGCCGCGCCTGGAGAAGATCAAGGCGGGCGAAGCCGACTTGAAGGATGTGCTGGCCGAGGTACGCCGCCTGCCGCAGTCCAACGGCCGCGCCGCCACCATGGGCTTCTGCTACGGCGGGCCCTACGCCATCCTCGGCCCGAAGCGCCTCGGCTATGACGCCGGGATCGGCTGCCATTCGACGCAGATGATGGACTACATCGGCGAGCTGGAGGGCGTCACGAAACCGGTGTGCCTCATCTGGGGCGACAAGGACATCATGGCGCCGCCCGAACTGCTCGAAGCCTACCGCCCGATCCCGGCGCGCATGAAGAACGTCGAGCTGCACATCTTCCCGGGCATCCTGCACGGCTACATGATGCCCGGCCACAAGGACGTGTTCGACGCGAAGACGCGCGAGTTCTCGATGGGGCGGGCGCGCGCGATCCTCGAGGGGCTGCGCCGCTAGGCCTGGAGGCTGGTTATTGCAAGTGCAATATTGTTGTTGCATTTGCAACTAAATGCGTGTAGACTTGTTCCATGGTCGCCGCACCCGATCCCCGCCAGCGCGCCTGGGCGCGCTTCGTCACCGCCCAGGCAATGCTGCTGGAGCGGATCGAGGCTGCGTTCGCGGAAGCTGACCTGCCATCGCTCGCCTGGTACGACGTCCTGTGGATCCTCGAAAGCACACCGGAAGGAGAAACGCGAGGCTGGCTGCGGATGCACGACCTGGCGCGCAAGGCGGTCGTTTCGCGCAGCAACGTCACCCGTCTCGTCGACCGCATGGAGAAGGAAGGCCTGGTGCGGCGCGCGGACTGCCCGGTGGACGGGCGCGGCACGGTCTGCGAACTCACCGCCAAAGGCCGCGCGCTGCGCGCCAGGATGTGGCCCGTCTACAAGAAGCAGATCGACACCCTGTTCGGCAAGCACCTGGCCGCGCGGGATGCGGAAACCGTAGCTGAATTGTTCGAAAAAATGATCGACTCACTGAAAGGGAAAGCACCATGAACCTCTATTACTCCCCCGGCGCCTGCTCGCTCTCGCCGCACATCGTCGCGCGCGAGGCCGGCATCGCCATCGACCTGAAAAAGGTGGACCTGAAAACCAAGACGCTCGCCGATGGCGGCGCCTCCTACCTGGCGGTGAACGGCAAGGGCTACGTCCCGGCGCTCGGCCTGGACGACGGCAGCCTGCTTACCGAGGGCCCGGTGATCGTGCAGTACATGGCCGACCAGAAGCCCGACGCCGGCCTCGCGCCGAAGGCCGGCACTGTGGACCGCCTGCGCCTGCAGGAGTGGCTCAACTTCATCAGCACCGAACTGCACAAGGCGATGGGCACTTTCTTCAACCCGAAGGCGACGGATGACTGGAAAGCCGCGGTCACCGAGCGGCTCGGCGTGCGCATAGATTACGTGGCGAAGGAACTGTCCGGCAAGCAGTACCTGATGGGCGACAAATTCGGCGTCGCGGACGCCTACCTGTTCACGATCCTGAACTGGGCGCCGATGGTGAAGTTCGACCTCAGCCGCTGGCCGGCGATCACGGAGTACTACAAGCGCGTCGCGCAGCGGCCGAAGGTGCAGGAAGCACTCAAGGCCGAAGGCCTTGTCAAATAACAGCAGGCCGAAGGGCTCGTCAAGTAACGCCATGGCCGCCGCGCTGCCCATCCTGTTCCTCTCGCACGGCTCGCCGATGCACGCGATCCAGCCTGGCGCCGTGCGTGAGGTATGGGAGGGCATCGCGCACGACCTGCCGCGCCCGAAGGCGATCCTGATCGCCTCGGCGCACTGGGAGACGGACTTTCCGGCGCTCACCAGCACGCCGCAGCCGGAGACCATCCACGATTTCTACGGCTTTCCGAAGCCGCTGTACGAGATCCGGTATCCGGCATCGGGTGCTCCCGATGTTGCTTTGAAAGCACTTCAATTACTCGAAAAGGAGAAATTCAAACCCTTGCTGGATCCCATCCGTGGCCTGGACCACGGGGCCTGGTCGCCGCTGCTCCACATGTATCCGAAGGCGGACATACCGGTGGTGCAGGTCGCGGTGCAGACGCCGCTCGGTCCGCGGCACCATGTCGAGCTCGGCCGCGCGCTCGCGCCGCTGGCACGGGAAGGCGTCCTCATCATCGGCTCGGGCCACATGACGCACAACCTGCGCGACCGCGGCAACAACGGCCCGGCGGCCTATGCGAGCGAGTTCCAGTCCTGGGTGAAGGAAAGGATAGACGCGCGCGACATCGACTCGCTGGTGAACTACCGCGGGCTCAATCCGCACGGCGTTCGTGCGCACCCGACCGACGAACATTTCCTGCCGCTGTTTTTCGCGCTGGGCGCGGCTGGCAGGGACTACAAGGCGGAGCGCCTGTTCGACGCGATCGAAATGGGCGCCCTGGCGATGGACGCGTACCGCTTCACTTAGTCTATTTTCGCGCCCGAGGCCTTCACCACCTCAGCCCAGCGCGCGTAGTCCTCGTCGTAGAGCTTGCGGTAGTCGGCGGGCGTGCCGCCCATGGGCGCGGCGCCAAGCGTCTGCACGCGGCCGCGGAACTCCGCATCCGCGAGCAGCTTGTTGGTTTCGGCGTTGATGCGCTCGATCACTTGCGGCGGCACGCCCTGCGGCGCCACCACCGCGAACCAGACCGAGGACTTGAGCCGCCCCATGCCCTGCTCCGCCGTGGTCGGCACCTCGGGCAGGCCCGGCCAGCGCTTCTCCGAGAGCACCGCGACCGGCCGCACCCGCTCGGCCTTCACCTGCGCCTGGATGCCGGTCATCAGCTGGAACATGAGCTGCAGGCGGCCCGAGATCAGGTCGCGCGTCGCGTCCGCCGGCACGGTGTACGGAACGTGCGTCATGGTGGTGCCGGTGATGGTCTTGAAGAGCTCGCCCGCGAGGTGCATCGAGCTGCCGCTGCCGGTGGAGCCGAAATTGAGCTTGTCCGGGTTTGCCTTGGCGTAGGCGATGAACTCCGCGAGCGTCTTCACGGGCACCTCGGGATGCACCACCAGGATGTTCGGCACGTCGCCGATCAGCACGATGCCCACGAGTTCCTTGCGCGGGTCGTAGGGCATCGTGCGGTACACGTGCGGGTTGATCGCAATCATGCTCGAGGCGGCCAGACCGATGGTGTAGCCGTCGGGCTCCGCCTTGGCGATCGCCGCGATGCCGGTGTTGCCCTGCGCGCCCGGCCGGTTCTCGGTGACGAAGTTCTGACCGAAGATTTTCGAGTACTGGTCCGCGAGGAATCGCGAAAGCGGATCGATGGTCCCGCCGGGGCCGGAGGGGATGATGAACTTGACCGGTTTCGACGGCCAGCTTTGCGCATGTGCGGCGAGCGCAAAAAACACGGTAAACAGGATCAGGAGGAATCTTCGCATCCGTGAATTGTAGCTAAACTAGCCCGGATGCCGATCACAAGAAGGAAAAAGGCATCCCGCGAGATGCTCGGGCTCACCCAGTCCGAGTTCGCCACCCTGCGGCGCCTGCGCACGCCGGAACGGATCCAGGCATTCCTCTACGGCCTGAAGCAGAACTTCGAGCGCAAGGGCGAAACCTGCAACTCGGTGCGCGTGGTGCTGCGCGAGCGGCGCGCGCATTGCATCGAGGGCGCGGTCACCGCCGCCTGCGCGCTGTGGATCCACGGCGAACCGCCGCTGCTGCTCGATTTCCAGGCGGTGCACGATTTCGACCATGTGGTCGCCGTGTTCCGGCGCAACGGCCGCTGGGGCGCGATCTCCAAGACCAACGGCATCGGACTGCGCTGGCGCGACCCGGTATACCGCACGCTGCGGGAACTCGCGATGTCCTACCTGCACGAGTACTACAACAAACGCGACCGCAAGACCCTGCGCACCTACTCGCGTCCCTATGACCTGCGCAGGATGAAGCCGGAAATCTGGGTCACGGCCGAGGACGGCGCCTGGGACCTCGTCGACGCCCTCGAGGCGACCCGGCACTACAAGCTGATGTCGCCGGCGCAGGTGCGCAGCCTGCTGCGCCGGGATCCTTTCGAGCGCGAGGTGGGGAACCTCGTGCAGTACAGAAAACCGAAAAAGAAATAGGGACAGTCCACGTTTTCCAGGCAGGGAAAACGTGGACTGTCCCTGATTTCTATTTCTCCTCGACCTTGCCGATTTTCTCCACGGCGACCTTGAGCCGCGCGGCGTCCTTCGCGAGGAAGGCGCGGAATTCCGGCGCGTCCAGGTAGTTGATCGGCGTCTGCACCTTGTCCATCGCGCCCTTGAACTGCGGATCGGAGACGGCGGCGCGCACCGCGTCGCGCAGGCGCTGGACAACGGGCGCGGGCGTCGCGGCGGGCGCGAACACGCCCGACCAGATGTAGAACTCCACGTCCTTGAAGCCAAGCTCCTTGAAGGTGGGCAGCTCGGGCATCAGCGGCAGGCGCTGGTCGCCCCACCCTGCCAACGCGCGCATCTTGCCGCCCTTGATCTGGCCGATAGCGGCCGCGGGCCCGGAGGCGAGCGCATGTACCTGGCCGCCGAGCAGCGCCGCGACCGCCGGCCCGCCGCCCTGGTAGGGCACGTGGAACAGCTTGATGCCCGCGGCGCTGGCGAACATCTCCATCGCCACGTGCAGCGTGCCGTAGACGCCCGAGGAGGAATAATTCATCTTGCCTGGGAATGCCTTTGCCGAAGCGATGAAATCGTGGATGGTCTTGTACGGCCCATCGGCAGCCACCACCAGAACGGTGGGATCGGCGGTGACCAGCGCGATCGGCGCAAAATCCGACAGCTGGTAAGGCGCCGGCTTGCCGTTGATCGGGTCGGAAACCGGGAAGATCGAGATCGACGACAGCGACATGAGGATGGTGTAGCCGTCGGGCGCGGCCCTGGCCGCCGCCGTGGTGCCCACCGCGCCGCCGGCACCGGAACGGTTCACCACCAGCACCGGCTGCTTCAGCGCCCTCTCCATGGAGGCCGCGAGCGGCCGGCCGACGATGTCCGCCACGCCGCCCGGCGGGAACGGCGCGATCATGGTGACCGGTTTTACCGGATAGGCATCCTGCGCGTGCAGGACGGGCGAAACCTGGGCCACAAGAGCGACAACGGCGGCAACCGCGAATCTGTGCATTTTGACTTCCTCCTGGAGCGCATCTTACAAGTGGTTACAGGGTTTGCACCTGGGTAACGCACAAAGAGCCCCCGGCCGCGTCAAATGGGCATGTCAACCACAAGGAGGCCGACATGAACCTGAAGAACATCGCGCTTGCTTCCGCCACGGGCATTGCTCTTTTCGCCGCGGCCCCCGCCTTCGCCACCCCGCCGCACTGGGCGCAGGCCCACGGCTGGCGCGCCAAGCATTACGCGCCGCAGCACCACCACCGCACCCCGGCCTACGTTTACCACCGGGCACGGCCGGTCTACGTGCCGCCGCCGGTTGTCTACTACGCTCCGCCGCCGGTCGTGTATTACGCGCCGCCGCGGCCGGTGCTCTACGGCTCGGTGCCCATCGGGGACACGCGGCTGCGCATCGGCCTGCATTTCTGACCGAGCGCATGGCGTAAGGCTTCGTGCCTTCCTGCGACCAATCGGTAGAATTACTGAATTGGAGGAAGGCATGAACCGCCGCAGCCTGTTGACGTTGATGGCATTGGGACCCTTCTTTACGCATGTGCACGCCCAGCCGAAGACGACGAAAGGAATCAAGGAAATGCAAGACAACTGGAAGAACCTGCTCGCGCCAGGCGCCGCGGTCCCGAGCGCGACTGAGCCGCTCAAGCTGGCCAAGGACGAATGGAAGAAGCGCCTCTCGCCGGCGGCTTACGACGTGCTGCGCGACGAAGGCACCGAGCGCCCAGGCAGCAGTCCGCTCGACCGGGAGAAGCGCCCCGGCGTATTCGCCTGCGCCGGCTGCGGCCTGCCGATCTTCACCTCCGAAATGAAGTTCGACAGCGGCACGGGCTGGCCCTCTTTCTTCACTTTCATCCCGGGCACACTGCAGACCAAGACGGATTTCAAGATCATCTACCCGCGCACCGAGTACCACTGCACCAAGTGCGGTGGCCACCACGGGCACGTGTTCGACGACGGCCCGGCGCCCACCGGAAAGCGCTACTGCAACAACGGCGTCGCGCTGAAATTCATTCCCCAGAAGGGGTAAGGCGAAGTTCCTCGGCCAGGGGCCTGGCCGGGATGTGGAAGCGCACCGGTCCGTCCGGCAGCGCCTTCAGGAACTGCTTGAGGTAGGGATCCTCGGAGGCGAGCAGCGCCTCGGGCGTGCCCTCGCCCATCAGTCTGCCTTCCGCGATCACGTAAATGTAGTCCACCAGCTTCAGAGACTCGGACACGTCGTAGGTCACCACGATGGAGGTGAGGCCGAGCGCGTCGTTCAGCTTGCGGATCAGGGTCGCGATGACGTTCAGCGAGATCGGATCCAGCCCGGCGAAGGGCTCGTCGTACATCACCAGCAGCGGATCGGTGGCGATGGCCCGCGCCAGCGCCACGCGCCGGGTCATGCCGCCCGAGAGATCGCCCGGCATCATGTCGCGCGCGCCGCGCAGCCCGACCGCGTCGAGCTTCATCAGAACCAGCGCGCGGATCAGTTCCTCGGGCAGGTCGTGGTGCTCGCGGATCGCGAAGGCGATGTTTTCGAAGACGCTCAGGTCGGTGAACAGGCCGCTCGACTGGAACATCATGCCCATCTTGCGGCGCAGGGCGTAGAGCTCGTCGGTGGGCAGCTTGTGCACCACCTTGCCGTCCACCTGGATCCAGCCGCGCTGCGGCGCAAGCTGCCCGCCGATCAGCTTCAGCAGCGTCGACTTGCCGGTGCCGCTCGCCCCTAGGATCGCCACCACCTTGCCGCGCGGGATGCGCAGCGACAGGCCGCGCAGGATCGGCAGGTCGCCGTAGCTGAAATGCAGTTCGGAGATTTCGACCAGGTCGGCGGCGGCGTTCACGAGGCTGCGAGTCTAACCCGGTCCCTTGCCCTTTTTCGCGGCCGCCGCGCGCACCGCCTCCGGCAACGGCGTCCGCGGGCCGTCGGCGCGGTAGCCGCCCCGCTCGATCGCGGCCGCCAGGCGGTCGATCCGGTCCTGCGTCAGGGGATGCGTGTTCAGGATTTTCGGCGGTTCGCCGCGCCCGCGTTCCTGCGAGGCTTCCTGCAGCAGCTTGAAAGTCCCCGTCGCCCCGCCTGCATGGCCGTAGGCGGCAACCAGTGCCGCCAGCGCTACGGCGTCGGCTTCCTCCTCCTGGGCGCGGCTGAAGCTGAGCAGGGTCAGCATGCCGGAGCCGCCCAGCACCTGCTCCGCGACCCCGCTGCCGGCGGCGGCCGAGAAGATCGAAATCGCGGCGCCAAACGCCACGCCGCGCCCCAGGCTGCGGATCGGGTGCCGGAAGCGCAGGTGCCCGATCTCGTGCGCGACCACCATCGCCAGCACGTTCTCGTCGGGCACCTTCTCCAGCAAGCCGCGGTAGACGGCGACGTGGCCGCCGAGCGTGGCGAAGGCATTGACCACCGGCTCATCCACGTAGTGCACGCGCACCTTCATGCCCTCGGGCAGCGCCATGCCGGCCGCCAGGCGGTCGGCCAGCGCCTGCAGGTAGTTTTCCACCGCGTGCTCGCGCACCGGATAGCGCTGCGCATAGGGCTCGATGAGCTTCTTCTCCGCGGAATACGGAAGACGGTGGGCGAACTCGCCGCCGACGATCGCGATGGCGAGCGCGGCCACGCCGCAGAAGAACGCGACCGCGAAAGCCAGCGCGAGAAAGCTGCGCAGCGGCTTGCGGTCGCTGACGTTGATGTCGTCTTCGGGAAGCCTGGGATTGCTGTAGCTGGTCAAATTCAGCGCCGCGCGGGCGATAAAGCCGTACCGTACGCCAGCATTTCGACGCCCTTGATCGTGCCCGGGTTGCGCCCGCCGATGGCGAAGGTCTGGAACTTCACGTTGATGATCATGCCGGCACCCAGCTTCTGCGCTTCCGACTTCATGCGCAGCACCGCTTCGCGCCGCGCCCGGTCGAGGAGGGATTCATACGAGCGGATGCGGCCGCCGACCAGGCTGTAGAGCCCCGCCACCACGCCCTTGAAGAAATCCTCGCTGATGACCACGCTGCCCGCGACCAGGCCGGTGTCGACGCGCGCGGTCGAGGCGGGAGGAAAGCGGTTGGTGAAGACCAGCACGCCCGCGAGCTGCTCTTCGCGGTCGCGGATCGAAGCATAGTGCCGGCGCTCGTTCCAGCGGCCGGCGAAATAGCCGACCACGAACAGGATGGCGAATACGATCAGGTCCACCGCCGCCCCTACTCCAGCGTCACCGCGGTGCCGTAGGCGAGGATCTCGGCCGCGCCCTGCGTGATCGACGAGGTGGCGAAGCGGATGTTCAGCACCGCATTGGCGCCGGCCGCTTCGGCCTGCTTCACCATGCGCCCGACCGCTTCCTCGCGCGACTCCTGGAGCAGCTCGGTATAGGCCTTGAGCTCGCCGCCGATAATGTTCTTCAGGCCCGCGAAAAGGTCCTTGCCGACATGCTTGGCCCGCACGGTGCTTCCCTGCACCAGGCCCAGGTGCTTGGTGACGCGGCGTCCGGGCACCACCTCAAGACTGCTCAGCAGCATTGGCATCGCACCCTCCCTTGTCCGGAAAAGTATAGCAACGTCCGTTGGCTAGCCGCCGAGCGCCTTGTACAGGTCGGCCACCGCCGCGCGCTGCGCCCGCAGCGCCTCGTGCCGGGCGATCTCCGCGGCCAGCAGGCTGCGTTCGGCGTCAATGACATCGAGCTGGCTCGCGAGGCCGTTCGCATAGCGCAGCTTCGCCAGCCTCAGGGTCGTGGTGAGCGCGGCGAAGCGGGTACTCTCGGCTTCAAAAGCTTCCACTGCGCGTCTTTGTGCCGCCAGCGCCGCACGCACTTCGCGAAAGGCATTCTGGATCGCGCCCTGGTACCCCGCCAGCGCCTGCGCCTCGCGCGCCCTGGCCGCATCGACCTGGGATTCGAGGCGGCCTGCGGCGAAGATCGGCTGCGCGACCATCGCCGCCAGCTGCCAGATTCCCGCCGGTCCGCTGAACAGCGCCGACAGCGCCTGCGCCTCGCTGCCAAGGAACCCCGTGAGCTGGATCGAGGGGAACATCTGCGAACGCGCCACCGCGACCCGCGCATTGGCCGCGATCAGGCGCTGCTCGGCCTCCACCAGGTCGGGGCGCCGCAGCAGGAGTTCGGAGGGCAGGCCTGCGGGAACGACTGCCGGAAGCAGACGCTCCCGCGCGCCCGCATCGCGATCGATGGAACCATCCATGATGTCCTTGGGGCTGCGGCCCAGCAGGACCGACAGCGCGGCTTCCTGGATCTCGCGGTCGCGTTCGAGCGGCGGCAGCTGCGCGCGCGCCGCCGCAACCTCGGCCTCGAGCTGCCGGTAGTCGTATTCCGAGATCACGCCGCCATCGAAGCGCTTCCGTTGCAGGACCAGGCCGTCTTCCCGCAGGCCGAGCGTGCGCCGCGTCGCCGCCGCTTCGGCATCCAGGGCGCGCAGCGCGAACCAGGTCTTGGCGACGTCGGCCGCGAGCGTGATGCGCACCGTGTCGCGCGCCGCTTCGCTGCCCAGCAGATCGGCGCTTGCGGCCCGCGTCGTGGCGCGCAGCCTGCCCCAGAGATCCACTTCGTAGGACACGCTGAGCGCCGCGCGATAGTTGTTGCGCTCGCGCTCGACGCCCGGCGGCAGCATTCCGGTGGCGGCGGACGACAGCGTGCGGCTGCGGCCGAAGGTCGCGTCCACGCTCGGATAGAGGTACGAATCCGACTGCCGCACCAGCGCGCGGGCTTCATCCACCCGCGCCGCCGCGCGCGCCAGGTCGGCGTTGCGCGCGAGCGCCTCCTCGACCAGCTTCTCCAGCACCGGGTCCGCATACACGCGCCACCAGTTGCCGTCCTTCGCCGGGTTCTGCGAGCTCTCCTTCCATGCGGCGGGCAGCTCGACGGCAGGACGCCTGTAATCAGGCTGCACCGCGCAACCGGCGAGAAGGATTGTCGACACGAGAACCTGGAAAGAGAGCCTATTCAATGCCGCCCTCCTTTTTCTTCTTCGCTTCCTCGATCTCCCGGCGGATCTCCGCCGTCGAGCGCTTCTCAGTCAGGTTGCGGTCGCTGATCAGCTTGAAGAACATCGGCACGAAAAAGATCGCGAGGAAGGTCGCCGCGATCATGCCGCCCATCACGCCCGTACCCACCGAATGCCGCGCGCCGGCGCCCGCGCCGGAGGAAATCGCAAGCGGCAGCACGCCGAGGATGAAAGCGAGCGAGGTCATCAGGATCGGCCGGAAGCGCAGCCGCGCCGCCTCCAGCGCGGAGGCCGAGGCCGACATGCCCTCGTGGTGCTTCATCACCGCGAACTCGACGATCAGGATCGCGTTCTTGGCGGCGAGCCCGAGCAGCGTCACCAGGCCGATCTGGAAGTAGACATCGTTGGTCAGCCGGCCGATCTGTCCCGTGATCACCTGCATGCCGGGCACGATGTAGGAAAGCGTGGAGAGGCCGTTCTTGATCCAGATCGCCGCCAGCGCGCCGAACATTCCGAAGGGCAGCGCCAGCAGCACCGACAGCGGCAGCGACCACTTCTCGTACTGCGCGGCGAGGATCAGGAACACCATGATCGCGGCCAGGCCCAGTGCCAGGCCCGAGGTGCCGCTCGACTTCTTCTCCTGGTAGGACGCGCCGCCCCAGTCGAAACTGAACTCGACGGGCAGCACCTCCTTCGCAAGGCGTTCCACCTCCGCGATCGCCTCGCCCGAGGAAGTCCCGGGCGCGCCCTGCCCGAACATCTTCACCGCGGGCAGGTTGTTGAAGCGGTCGAGAGAGTCGGGGCCGGCGGAATAGCGCACCTCCGCCAGCGCCGAAAGCGGGATCATCTGGCCGGTCTCGCTGCGCACGTAGATGCTGCCGATGTCGTTCGGCTTCTTGCGGTAGGCCGGCTCGGCCGACATCAGCACCTGCCAGGTGCGGCCATAGCGGTTGAAGTCGTTGACATAGAAATTGCCGAGCGTCGCCGCCAGCGTGTCGAATACCTCGTTCACCGGCACGCCCAGCGCCTTCGCCTTCTCGCGGTTCACGTCGACGCGAAGCTGCGGCACGGTGGCGCGCCACAGCGTCTGCACGCCGCCCAGCTTGGGATCCGTGTTGGCGGCGCCGAGGAACTTGCCGAGCACCTCGGCCATGCGCTTCGAGCCGCCTTCGCCGCGGTTCTGGATGTAGAACTCGAAGCCGCCGGCGGTGCCCAGGCCGAAGATCGGCGGCGGGTTGAAGGCGAGCACCAGCGCCTCCTTGATGTGGCCGGTCTTCATGAAGACTTCGCCGACCAGCTGCGGCGTGGCGACCTTGCGCTCGTCCCAGTGCTTCTGGGTGACGAAGATGCTGGCCGCGTTGTTGCGAAAGCCGCCGCCGAGGAAGTCGAAGCCGGTGAAAGCGATCACGTTCTCGTTGGCCGGGTTCGACTTGATGATCTCGACCACCTCGCTCACCACCTTGTCGGTGCGCTGCAGCGTGGCGCCGTCGGGCAGGATCACCGCGGCGAGGAACCAGCCCTGGTCCTCGTCGGGCACCAGGCTGCCGGGCGTGAAGCGCCACAGGCCGGCGGTGACCGCCACCATGCCGAGGAACATCAGCACGCCGATCACGCCGCGCCGGATGACCCAGGCGACGCCGTCCTCGTAGCGGTCGGTGACGCGCGCGAACCAGCGATTGAAGGCGCCGAAGAACCTGCCGGGCTCCATGTGCCCGCGGCGCAGCATCGCCACGCACAGCGACGGCGTAAGCGTGAGCGCCACCACGCCCGAGATCACCACCGCGATCGAGATGGTGACCGCGAACTGGCGGTAGAGCTCGCCGGTGAGGCCGCCGAGGAAGGCGATCGGCACGAACACCGCGCACAGCGTGAGCACGATGGCGATGATCGGGCTGGTCACCTCCTGCATCGCCTTGACCGCCGCGTCCCGCGCGGGAAGGTGCTCCTCCCGCATGATGCGCTCGACGTTCTCCAGCACCACGATGGCGTCGTCCACCACGATGCCGATGGCGAGCACCATGCCGAACAGCGTCAGCGTGTTGATGGAATAGCCGAGCAGGTACAGGCCGGCGAAGGTGCCGATCAGCGACACCGGCACCGCGGCGATCGGGATCAGCGTGGCGCGCCAGTTCTGCAGGAACAGGAATACCACCAGCGTCACCAGCAGCATCGCCTCGAGGAGCGTGATCACGACCTCGCGGATCGAAACCTCGACGAAACGCGTCGTGTCGTAGGGAATCGAATAGGTGAAGCCGCCCGGGAAGCGCTCGGCCAGGCCCGCCATGGTCTTCTTCACCGTGCCCGCGACCTCGAGCGCGTTCGCGCCCGGCAGCAGGAAGATGCCCACCAGCGTGGACGTCTTGCCGTTGATCCTGCCGATGAAGTCGTTGTCGCGCGAGGCGAGTTCGACGCGCGCCACGTCCTTCAGCCGCAGCGTCGAGCCGTCCGGATTGGCGCGCACGATGATGTTCTCGAACTCGCGCGGGTCCGACAGGCGCCCCTGGGTGGTGATGGTGTAGACCAGCTCCTGCGGTCCGCCGGTGGGGCTCTGGCCGATCTTGCCGGCGGCGAACTGCGCGTTCTGCTCGTTCACCGCGCGGATCAGGTCCGAGGTGGCGAGCTTCAGCTGCGTCATGCGGTCCGGCTTCAGCCAGATCCGCATCGCGTAGTCCTTGGCGCCGAAAATCTGCACGTTGGTGGTGCCCGGCACGCGCTTGAGCGCATCCAGCACGTTCAACGTGACGTAGTTGCTGGTGAAGAGGTCGTCGCGCGTGCCGTCGGGCGAGTAGAACGCCAGCACCTGCAGGAAGGCCGAGGAGCCCTTCTCCACCGTCACGCCCTGGCGCCGGACTTCCTGCGGCAGGCGCGGCTCGGCCTGCTTGACGCGGTTGTTCACCGTCAGCGCCGCCTGGTCGACGTTGGCGCCGATGTCGAAGGTGACCTGGATCTCGACCACGCCCTGCGAGGTCGAGGTCGAGCTCATGTAGATCATCTTCTCGATGCCGGTGATCGCGTTCTCCAGCGGCGCGGCCACCGTCTGCTCCAGCACCTCTGCCGAGGCGCCGGGATAGATGGCGCGCACGGTCACCACCGGCGGCGCGATTTCCGGGTACTGCGCGATCGGCAGGCTGCGCATCGAGGCGAGGCCGGCGATGAGGATGAAGATCGAGAGGACCGCCGCGAAGATCGGGCGGTCGATGAAGAAACGCGAAATCATTTCTTGGCTGCTTCTTTCTTGGGTTCGGCGTCTTTCTTTGGTTCAGACACCAGTACCGGCGATCCCGGCGCGAAGATGCGCGCGACGCCGTCGACAATGACCTTGTCGCCCGCCTTCAGCCCCTCGGTGATGATCCAGTCGTCGCCCGCCCACTCGCCCACCTGTACCGGGCGCGGATCGGCGGTGCTCTTCTCGCCGAGCACGTAGACGAACTTGCCTTGCGGGCCTTCGAGCACGGCGCGCTGCGGCACCGTGATGGCGTTCGGCCGCGTCGCTCCCTTCAGGGTGACGCGCACGAACTGGCCCGGGCGCAGGATGCCCTTCGGATTGGGGATCTCGGCGCGGGTTTCGCTGGTGCCGGTGGCGCCCGAGACGCGCACGTCGGAAAAGTTCAGCTTGCCCGGCACGGCATAGGCCGTCCCGTCGGCGAGCTTGACCGTGACCTCGAAACTGCCGCCCTTGGGCAGCGCCAGCCGGCCCGATTCGCGCTCGCCATTGATGCGCAGCTGCTCGTTGTCGGACACGCCGAAGCTGACCCACATCGGATCCACCTGCGTCACGTTGGTGAGCAGCACGTCCGGCCCCGACACGAGCGAACCTTCGGAGCGCAGTGCGCGGCCGGCGACGCCGGTCACCGGCGATTCGACTTTCGTATAGAGGAGATTCAGCTGGGCGTCGGTCATGCGCGCCTTCGCCCCCTTCACGTCGGCCTCGGCGATGGCTTCGGCCGAGGTCGCGTCGTCGAACTCCTTCTGGCTCACCGCCTTCTCCACGTAAAGCGGCTTCAGGCGGGCGGCGCTTTTCTGCGCCTGCGCATGGCGCGCAACCGCGGCCGCGACATCGGCATCGGCCCGCACCGCCGCCGCGACGAACGGCGCCGGGTCGATGGTGAACAGGGACTGGCCCTTGGTGACCGGACCGCCCTCGATGAAATTGCGCGCCTGCAGGATGCCCGTGACGCGCGCGCGCACCTCTACTTCGCGCGAACCGAGCGTCTGGCCGGTGTACTCGTAATTGGCCGCGAGCGTCTTCGGCTCGACCGTGATCACCGAGACCTGGGCGGGCGGAAACCCGCCGTGGCCGCCGCCGGAGGGGCCGCAGCCCGCCAGCGCCGGCAACAGCAGCACCGGTAAAAACTGTTTGATCTGCATGGGTATTTTCTTGATTTTGGAGCGCGAGGAAGCGGATTCTACTCCCGGAAGCACCGGGAATTGTTGCAGTTGCACATCAATTCACTACAGGTGCCGGATTTCCGCCGGCGGCGTCTTCATGTTGTCGTGAAGCATGTCGAAGTACTTGATTGGCGCGTCGGCAAATTCCGTCTCGTCGACGCCCTCCAGGCAATTCACGCGCAGCGCGTAGAACGCGTTGCCCTTGGGGTCCTTGCCGCGCGAAAACGGTCGCACGCCGCAGGTGGTGCAGAACAGATGGTGGATGCGCCTGGGGCCGAACTGATAGTCCCGCAGATGCTCCTCACCGGCGAGCAGCCGGAAAGACGCGCCGGGGACGGCGGCCATCCAGGCCCTGGACTTGAAGCAGATCGAGCAATTGCAGCGGAACGTGCCCTGCGCGAGATCGATATCCGCTTCGAAACGCACCGCGCCGCAATGGCAGCCGCCCCGGTAAGTCTGACTAGCCATATGCAGGCTCCTTGGAAGTCTTGAAGGGAGGAAAAGCGAGTGCGATCCCAACCGCGCCGAGGCCGACCGCGAACGAACCGGCATAGAGCCAGGCGTAGGTGCCGTAGCGGTCGAACAGCCAGCCGCCCGCAAGCGGACCGAGCGCCATGCCGAGGCTCGAGATCATCGACGCGGCGCCGATCACGCCGCCCATGATGTGCGGCCCGAAGTAGCCGCGCGCGAGCACGGAGTACAGCGGCATCACCCCGCCGTAGGCCAGGCCGAACACGAACGCCACGGCGTAGAACTCGCCCAGCCGGCTGGCGAAGGCGAATGCGCCGGCGGCGAGCGCCTGCACCAGCAGGCCGGCGATGAGCACAGGCTTCGCGCCATGGCGGTCGGCGAGCATTCCCAGCAGCACGCGCCCGCCCAGGCCGGCGAAGCCTTCCAGGCTGTAGATGCTCACCGCCGCCATCGCCGGGATGCCGCAGAACACGGCGTAGCTGATGGTGTGGAAGATCGGCCCGGAGTGCATGGCACAGCAGGCGAAAAAGGTAAGCGCGAGCACGATGAAGGGCAGCGAGCGCATCGCCTCGCCGAGCTTCAGCCCGCCCTCGGCCGGACCCGGCACGCCCGATCCGGACTGCAACCGGGGCGGCTGCCGCACCAGCAGCGACGCGGGCACCAGCGCTGCCGCCGCAATCACCGCGATCGTCATCTGCGCGCCGCGCCAGTCCTGGAAGGTGAGCAGCCAGCTCGCGAGCGGCGACATCGTCAAGGGCGCGACGCCCACGCCGGCCGTCGTAAGCGAAACGGCGAGCGCGCGATGCTGCTCGAACCAGTTGCTGACCACCGCGATGAACGGCGGGAAGAAGCTCCCGGCGGCGAAGCCGACCAGCAGGCCGTAGGCGAGCTGGAACTCCAGCAGGCTGCCGGCCCTGCTCGCCAGCGCCAGGCCGAGCGCGAGCAGGATGGACCCAGCGAGCACCACCGGCCTTGCGCCGATACGGTCGCTAAGCGCACCCCAGGCGAAACCGCCCACGCCCATCGACAGGAACACCAGCGTCATCGCGCCCGAAATCCCGGCGCGCGACCAGCCGGTCGCGTCCGCCATCGGCTGCAGGAACACCGCGAGCGAGAACACGGCGCCGAAGGCGACGCAGGTCATCAGTGCGCCGGCCGCGACGACCACCCAGCCGTAGTTGACCCGCATCAGACGTTCAGGCTTTCGGCAGCACGATGACCATCCACGACGCGCCGAAGCGGTCCGCGACGGCGCCGAAGCGCGGCGAGAAGAAGGTCTTGCCGAGCGGCATCTGCACCTGGCCGTCCTTGCCGAGCGAGGCGAACAGCCGGTCCGCCTCCGCCTCGTCTTTGGCGGTCACCGTCAGCGAGAAACCCTTGAATTCGGGCTTGTCCGGCGACATGCCGTCGGAAGCCATCACTACGGTGTCGCCGATGCGCAGTTCCGCGTGCATCACCTTGTCTTCGAATCCCGGCGGGCACATGCCGGGCTGTGGCGTGTCTGGGTTCTCCTTGAAGCGCATGAGCATGTCGACCTTCGCCCCGAGCGCGCCCTTGTAGAACTCGAGGGCCTCCTCGCAGCGGCCGTTGAAGAACAGATAGGACTGGACTTGCATGGGGTCTCCCTATTTTTCGGTGACCGTTTTCAGGTTGCCGAGGCCGGTCTCGAACATGCCGCCGACCATGCGGTCCATGTTGAAGACGAGGCCGATCAGCTTCGACAGGTAGGGGCTCGGGCCATACATCGCCCAGGTCACCGCCGTCGCCTCGCCCTGGCGCGAGAACGCGAACTCGGCCGTGTTGTGCGCCTCGAAGGGCTTGAGGAAATCCAGCTTGATGATGATCTTCTCGGCCGGCACGGCGTCGGTGATCTCCATGCGCCCGGAGCCGACATCCTTGTTGCCTTCCCACGCGTAGGCCGCGCCCTTGCCGCTCTGCGGCCCGCTGTAGGTCCGTTTCAGCGCCGGATCGACCTTTTCCCAAGGCGACCAGGCGGTCCAGGCCTTGAAGTCGTTGACCTGCGCGAAGATCCTCTCCGGCGGCGCCTTGATGACGGCCGAACGCTCGACGCGGAAGCTGTCGGGCCGCGTGGCGGCAAACAGCAGAATCGCGCCCGCGAAAACGGCAATGCCGATCAAGATCAGTTTCAGCATGGCGCTACCCGGGGATTTCCGGCTCGACCAGATTCGCCAGCGCCAAAAGGGATTCCTGCCAGCCGAGGTAGCACATCTCGACGGGAATCGCTTCCGGAATGCCTTCCTGCACGATGTTCAGGTCGGTGCCGCAGGACACCGCCTTCAGGGTCACCGTGACCTGGATCACGCCCGGAAGGTTCGGGTCGTCGAACTTGTCCGTGTAGCGGATCAAGGCATCGGGAACCAAATCGAGATACTCGCCGCCGAAGGAATGGCCGTTGCCGGTGCCAAAGTTCGTGAACGACATCCTGAACGTTCCGCCGACTTTGGCCTCCATGTGATGGACCGTGCAGGTGAACCCGTGGGGCGGAATCCACTTCGCCATCGCGTCTGCATTGAGGAAGGCGCAGTAGACGCGGGCCGGTGGCGCGCGCAGTACGCGGTGCAAACGAACGGTGTTGCCTGCCATGACAATGCTCTCCTTGCCGGTTGCTTTCAGTTATTTTCGTATTTGTCGTGATGCCTGACCCAGGACATGGTGAACTCCAGGCCATCCTCGTCGCGCCCCTTCGGCGCGATATCGAGCCAGTTGTAGGCGCCAATCATCAGGTCCAGGCCGCGGGCGTAGGTGGAGTAGGTATGGAACACCGCGCCTTGCGCATCCATGGAGAACGCGCTGGCGCCCGGCAGTTCTTCCATGCTCGCCTCGCCAAGGAGGTAGTTGTACTCGACCTGCTTACCCATCTCCTCCTTGCGGAACGACACGTGGAAGTCGAAGTTGAAATCGTTGCCGTGCGACGACACCCACGGGAAGCGCCAGCCCATGCGCCGGCGGAAGCGCTCGATCTCCGGAAGCGGCGCGCGCGACACAGCCACGAAGCCCACGTCGCGGGCGGCCAGGTGTGGCAACGCGCCCTCGAAGTGGTCGGCCAGGTAGGAGCAGCTTTTGCAGCCCGCATCCCAGCCCGGCCCGAGCATGAAGTGATAGACGAGGAGCTGGCTTCTCGCGCCGAAGATCTGCGCGAGCGACCGCGTCCCCTCCGGCGTGTCGAACGCGTAGCTCTTCTCGACCTTCACCCAGGGCAGCGCGCGGCGCTCGCAGGCAAGTGCGTCGCGCTCCCGGCTGAACGCCTTCTCCTTCGCCAGCAGCGCCTTGCGGGCGGCGAGCCACACCTGCCTTGTTACGACCTCGTTCGGCATGGCGTGCTTCCTACGCGTCCACCACCACTTTGAAGCCGCCCCACATGAACCGCTTGCCGTCGAACGGCATCTTCTTCGGGTCCATCATGGCGGCCAGGCGCTTGTCCTTCATCACCTTGGCGAGCACCTGGTCGCGGTGCTTGCGCGACTTGTAGACGATGTAGGAAAACCACACCGCCTCGCCCGCCTTCAGCTTCACCGCCTGCGGAAAGGAGGTCCACTTGCCCTTCTTCACGTCGTCGGCGATGCACTCCTTGTAGTCGAGCGCGCCATGCTCGCGCCAGACCTTGCCCGCCTTGCGCGCCATCGCGCTGTAGGCCGCCGCCTTCTTCTTCGGTACCGGGATCAGGAATCCGTCTACGTATGCCATGCTTTTCTCCTTTGGTTGTCCATCTAGTCAGTTCGAAGCAACTCGCCCAGCCGCTTGAAATCGGCCCGCCATGCGTCGCGCTCCCGCGGATCGACCACCGGATCCAGCGTGAATACCTGCTCCGTACCGCCGGTGACCGGCGCCAGATTCACCGTGATCATCGCCTCGTCCCCGGCCGCGCCGTCGCGCCAGCTCCAGGTGAACACGAGCCTGCGGTTCGGCACGACCTCGCGGTAAACGCCGCGGGCCTCGTAGTACCTGCCGCCCTGTTCGCGCAGCACGAAGCGGTATCGGCCGCCGACGCGCACATCGAGCTCGGCTGCCCAGCCGGGAGAATCACCCTGCCCGAGCCAGTCGCGCAGCGCATCGGCTTCGATCCACGCGCGCCAGACCTTCTCCGGCGCGACCGGGTAGAGGCGGCTGAGAATGAGCGAATCAGGGGCTTTGCGCATTGCTGCTCCCATGGCGGCTCCTATCCACCCTGCAAATGCGTTTCGAGCTTGTCGAGCGCGCCGTTCCAGCCCTCTTCGTGCGTCGGCTCGTTCTCGAAGTCGCGGTACCGGTCGTGCCGGAGTTCGACCTGGGTGCCGCCTTGAGAAGCCAGGAAATTTACGGTCACCAGCGACTCGTGCTCGGACTGGTTCCTCCATCCCCAGGTCATCACCAGCCTGCGTCCGGCCGCCACCTCGAGGTAGATGCCGTTGAGGTCGAATTCTTCCCCCTGGGCGTTCACCATCAGGATACGGAAGCCGCCGCCGACACGGACGTCGGCCTGCGCCACCGGGATCGAGAACGTCGCGTTTGGCCTGAACCATAGGCCCAAGGCCTTCGGATCGGTCCACGCCCGCCAGACTTTCTCCGGCGCGACCGGATAAAAGCGCTTCAGGTTGAGCGACAACTGCTCGCCGAGAATTTCCTTCGCCACGTTCGCCCCTATGCCTGCCGCAGGAAAGCCTCGAGCTTGCCGAAGGTAACCGTCCATCCCTGTTTATGGCCGTCACGCGCCGCCTCGTCGAAGAACTGCTCGTGACGGAACTCCATGTCGGTCCCTTTGCCTTCCGGACGCAGCAGGATGGTGACCTGCGAGATCCGGTCGGGCGTGGTTCTCGGCCAGCACCAGCTGAAAACAAGCTTGCTGTACGGCTGGACCTCCTTGTATACGCCGGCCGCCTCGTGTTCGTTCCCGTCCGGTCCGCCGAACGCCAGGCGAAAGCGCCCGCCGGGGCGCAGGTCGATGTCGGCGACCGAAACCGGCTGCTGTTCGCCGGCCGGACCAAACCACTGCTTCAGCGCTTGCGGCTCGGTCCACGCCCGCCAGACCTTTTCCGGCGCGACGGGGAACTTGCGGTGGAGGGTGAGCGCGGGCTTGTCCTTGAGCTGGGCTTGTTCCATGTCTGCAGTTCCTCTTGCTGGTACAGGTAGCGGGCGAGCGAATCGAGCTTGTCGCTCCAGAATTTCTCATAACGCGACATCCATGCGGATGCATTCTTCATCGGCGCGGCGGAGAGCTCGCAGCTCACCACCCGGCCTTCCTTCTCGCGCGCGATCAGGCCGGCGTCCTCGAGCACGCGCAGGTGCTTCATGAAGCCCGGCAGCGACATGCCGTGCGGCGCCGCGAGCTCGCTCACGCCGAGGCTGCCGCCGGCAAGCGAGTCGAGCACGCCGCGGCGCGTCGGATCGGCCAGCGCCGAGAACACGTTGTTGAGGATGGATTCGTCCAGCACCGAATCTTCATACTTAACCATACGGTTCAGTATTAATCAGCCCGGCGAAGCTGTCAAGCGCCCTAGAATGATTGCGTGAACTCAAAGCCTTACGAAAGCCTGACGCCGGACGCGGTGCTGGACGCACTGGAATCCGTGGGCCTGCGCGGCGACGGCCGCATGCTCGCGCTGAACAGCTACGAGAACCGCGTCTACCAGGTCAGCCTGGAGGATGACTCCTACGTCGTGGCGAAGTTCTACCGCCCGCACCGCTGGAACGACGCGCAGATCCTCGAAGAACACGCCTTCGCCGCCCAGCTGGTGGAGCGGGAGATCCCGGTCGTGGCACCGCTCGCGCTGGATGGCAAGACCCTGAACGCCTTCAACGACATCCGCTTCGCGGTGTTTCCACGCCGCGGCGGCCGCGCGCCCGAACTGGAAAGCGAGGAAGTCCTGGTATGGATCGGGCGTTTCCTCGGGCGCATCCACGCCGTCGGCGCGACGCGCCCTTTCCAGGCGCGGCCGGCGCTGAATGTCGAAACCTTCGGCACCGAGCCACGCAACTGGCTGATCGCCTCCGGCATGATTCCGGAAGACCTGAAAGATTCCTGGATCACCACCGTTGACCTCGCGCTGCGCTCCGTCCAGAACCATTTCCAGATCAGGGAAACGCGGACGATCCGCCTGCATGGCGACTGCCATGCGGGCAACATCCTCTGGACCGAGGGCGGCAATACGACGCTGGGCGGACCGCACTTCGTCGACCTGGACGACGCGCGCATGGGTCCCGCCGTGCAGGACCTGTGGATGCTGCTGGCCGGCGACCGGCCGACCGCCACCCGGCAGCTGCGCGCCATGCTGGAAGGCTACGAGCAGTTCCACGCCTTCAACCGGGAACAACTCGGCCTCATCGAGCCGCTTAGGACGCTGCGCCTGGTCCACTACTCGGCCTGGCTCGCCCGCCGCTGGGACGACCCCGCGTTTCCCGCGGCGTTTCCCTGGTTCGGCACCCACCGCTACTGGCAGGACCGCATCCTCGAACTGCGGGAACAGACTTCCAACATGGACGAAGCGCCGCTGGACGTATAGATTCACGCCTTTTTCACGCGTCCCGGGATCCCGCACAAGATGTACCTATTCGCCGCCACCGTATTCACCAGCGCGTTCCTGCTGTTCCTGGTGCAGCCCATCATCGCCAAGCAGATCCTGCCGTGGTTCGGCGGCAATGCCTCGGTCTGGACGGTGTGCATGGTGTTCTTCCAGCTGGTGCTGCTCGGCGGCTACGCGTATTCGGATGCCCTGGTGCGCAAGTGCGCGCCGCGGGTGCAGGCGACGATCCACACCGTGCTGCTGGTCGCGAGCCTCGCCTTCCTGCCGATCCTCGCCGCGGAGAGCTGGAAACCCTCGCCCGACACCGAGCCGACCGCGCGCATCCTGCTGCTGCTCGTCATGACCATCGGCCTGCCCTACTTCCTGCTCTCGACCACCGGCCCGCTGGTGCAGGCCTGGTTCGCGCGCAGCTATCCGGGCGCGACCGTCTACCGCCTGTTCGCGCTCTCCAACCTTGCCTCGCTCGCCGCGCTGGTCGCCTATCCGCCGCTGATCGAGCCGGCGAGCTCGCTGCAGACGCAGTCCTGGGCCTGGAGCGCGGTCTACATCGTGTTCGCGGTGCTGTGCGCGGTATCGGCGTGGACCGCGGCAGCGAAACCGGCTGTTGTTGCGGCGGTCTCTTCAGCATCTTCTTCCGATAAGGCGAAAGATGATGCACCCCCCAAAGCATCCGAGTACCTTCTCTGGTTGGCGCTCTCGGCGCTCGGCTCGCTGATGCTGCTGGCGGTGACCAGCCACATCACGCAGAACGTGGCCTCGGTGCCCTTCATCTGGATCGTGCCGCTGGTGTCGTACCTCTTGTCCTTCATCCTCGTCTTCGACGTGGGCGGCGCGCGCGCGAAGAGCGGCTGGTACATGCGCGCGTGGGGCCTGCCGGTGCTCTTCGCCCTGATGGTCGGCATGTCCTGGCTGCTCTACGACAACCTGGGGGTGATGGACATCCGCTGGTCGATCGCGCTCTACAGCGCCGGCCTGTTTGCCGCCTGCATGTTCTGCCACGGCGAACTCGCTGCGATGCGGCCTGCGCCGCGCTACCTCACGCGCTTCTACCTCATGATCTCCATCGGCGGCGCCGGCGGCGGCCTGTTCGTCGGCCTGATCGCGCCGCGCATTTTCAGCACCTTCATCGAGCTGCCGGTCGCGCTCATCGCCTGCGGTACGCTCGCCGCGCTGCTCACCTGGCGTTCGGCGCGCGCCGAATCCGTTTCAGCTCTGGACAGAAGGATGCAGATCGCGGCATCGGTGGCGGCGCTCGCCGTCACGGCGACGGTGGCCGTGCACGGCTACAAGTACGTGGACTACCTGCGCAACGACGCGATCGTCATGACGCGCAACTTCTACGGCACGCTGCGCGTGAAGGAGTACGACCGCGGCGATTCGCAGGTGACGCGCGCCCTGGTGCACGGCGTCATCAACCACGGCTGGCAGTACACCGACTCCACCCTGCGCAAGGAGCCGATCAGCTACTTCGGCCCGGATTCCGGAATCGCGCGCGCGCTGGATTACTACGACCAGGGGCCGCGGCGCATCGGCGTCATCGGCCTGGGCGTGGGCGTGTTCATGGCCTGGGGCAAACCGGGCGACAGCTACCGCATCTACGAACTCGATCCGGACGTGGTGAAGATCGCGCGCGAACAGTTCTGGTACCTGTCGGACTCGAAGGCGAAGATCGAGGTGGTCACCGGCGACGGGCGCCTCAACATGGAGCGCGACCCGCCGCAGGCCTTCAACCTGATCTCGGTGGACGCCTTCTCCAGCGGCTCGATCCCGATCCACCTGCTTACCCGCGAAGCGCTGCAGGCCTACAAGCGCCACCTCGCGCCGGGCGGCGTCGTGGTCTACAACGTCACCAACCGCTTCGTGAATCTCTCGCCGCTGCTGAAACTCGTCGCCGAAGCCGAGGGCATGAAGGCCATCCTCATCAACAACAGCCCTTCCGACGACAAGTATTCCGGCACCGCCTACGTGCTGGTGACCGACAACGCGAAGCTGCTGGCCGACAAGCGCTTCGAGGATGCGGACGACATCGTGCCGATCCCGGGCCTTACCGCCTGGACCGACAGCTTCAACAACCTGTTCAAGGTGGTGCGGTAGGAAAAATCAGGGTCAGACCACGAATACCTGGGGTAATCGTGGTCTGACCCTGATTTTCTAGATATCGTCCATCGCGTTCTCGAGGTGCGCGATGTCGGCCCAGGCCCGGATCTTCCAGTCGGCATCCATGACTTCGATTCTGTTGAGGCCGGCGTTCGGAATCCCGAAATCCCGCTCGGCGCTCAGTGGCAGGCCGGTGATGTAGCGGTAGAGCTTGTCGAGCACGCCGCCGTGGGTGAATACGGCGACGCTTTGCCCCTTGTGCCGCTCGGCGATGGCGCTGATCACCTTGATCGAACGCGCGGAGAAATCCTTCAGGCTCTCGCCGGTGCGGAACGCGTACTCCGGGTCGCGCGCCTCGAAGCGCGCGTAGTCCTCAGGGTAGCGGACCTTCACTTCGGCGTAGGTCAGGCGCTCGAAGATCCCGTAGTGGCGCTCGCGCAGCGCCTCGTCAATCTTCACCTCCATGGACAGCAGGCCCGCGGTGTGCGCCGCCGTCTGCCGCGCGCGCGACAGGTCGCTCGAATAGATCGCGTCGAACTTCTCCTTGCCCAGCACCTTCGATGCGGCGAGGGCCTGCGCCTGGCCGATGGCGTTCAGGGGCACGTCGAGTTGTCCTTGAACGCGATGCTCCGCGTTCCAGGCGGTTTCTCCGTGGCGCACGATGCAGAGTCGGGTTGTCATGCGCGCGCGATCATTTCTTCCCCGCCCCCATCCAGACGATGGAGCCTACTACGATGAAGGCGCCCAGGATCTGCAGCGGCGCGACCGACTGGTCGAGGATCAGCCAGGCGAGCCCGAGCACCGCGATCGGCTCGAAATTCAGCACCGCGGCGTTGTTTACCGCGCCCAGCTTCGGCAGCAGCACGAAGGTCGAGGTGATCGCGGTGCCATAGAACACGGTGAGCAGCGCCAGCGCGATCCAGCCGGTGTTGTCCTTGGGCAGCACGAAGGCATCCGCGAGCGTGCCGGCAGCCAGCGTCACCACCGCCACCACGCTCATGAAGAGGAAGCTGCGCAGCCGCCCGTCCATGCTGCCGAGCCAGCGGGTGATGAGAAAGAACGCCGTGGCGAAGGAGATCGAAGCACCCAGCGCCCAGAGCACGCCGGCGCCCACTTCCGCCCAGCGGCCCGCGATGTCACCGCTCTTGCCGTAGACGTCGAGCGCGAGCGCCAGGCCGAGCAGCGCCACCGGCATCGCCAGCAGCACGCGGCGCGACGGCCGCTCGCCGCCGCCCAGCCAGGAGATGAGCGACAGCAGCATCGGGAAGGTCTGGAACACGAGCAGCGCCAGCGCCACCGGGATCAGCGCCACCGCCGAATACAGGCAGTAGCTCTGCACCGCGACCAGCAGGCCGATCAGCACCGACTGGCCGAATGTTTTTTGCCCTATTTTTAAGGACGTATTGGTAAAAAGCAAAAGCAACAACACGATCAACGCAGTGCCCGTCGATCGGAAGGCGACCGCGGTGGTGACGTTGGTGCCGTGATCGAAGGCGATGCGCGCGGCAATGTGGTTGCTGCCGAACACGGCGGCGATCACGAGCAGCAGCGCGATCCCTGCCCAGCGGGGAATGTTGTGCCCGGCCAAGGCTAGCTCAGGGAATCCGGATTCAATACACGGACGGGCTTGCCGTCCAGCCAGGCCTCGACGTTCTCGACGCAATCGCCCCAAAACGTGCGGTACACGTCCTCGCTCACGTAGCCCAGGTGCGGGCTCAGGGTGACGTTGTCCAGCTTGCGCAACGGATGGTCCGCGGGCAGCGGTTCGCGGTCGTAGACGTCGAGCGCGGCGTGCGCGAGTTGGCCGCCGCGCAGCGCTGCGAGCATGGCGCTTTCATCGACGATCGGGCCGCGAGAAGTATTGACGAGGATCGCCGTGGGCTTCATCAGCGCGAGCTCGGCGGCCCCGACCAGGCCGCGGCTGCGGTCCGAAAGCACCAGCTGGATGCAGACGAAGTCGGCCGTGCGGAAGAGTTCTTCTTTCGTCACCATCTTCGCCCCCGCCTCGGCGGCGCGCTCCGCGGTCAGGTTCTGGCTCCAGGCGACCACGTCCATGCCGAACGCCTTGGCGTAGCCCGCCACGCGGCCGCCCAGCTTGCCCAGGCCGACCAGGCCAAGGCGCTTTCCTTCCAGGATGATGCCGCCGGCGATGCCCTCGTGCCAGCGGCCCTCGCGCATATTGTGCTCCGCCCGCGCGAAATCGCGCGCCGCGGAGAGCATCAGGAGAAAGCAGAACTCGGCGGTCACGGCAGAGGTCGAGCCCGCGCGCGTGTTGCTTACCGGGACCTTGCGCAAGCTGCAGGCCGCGAGGTCGAGGCTCGCCGAGCGCAGCCCGGTGAGCGCCATGAATTTCAGGTTCGGCAGCCGCTCGATGAGCTCGCGCGGAAACGGCGTGCGCTCGCGCATCAGCACCAGGATCTCGAAGGGCGCGAGCTTCGCCACCGCCTCGTCGCGGGACGCGAAAGCCCCATGGAATACCGACACCTCCACGCCGCGCGCGCGCAGCCGGTCCCAGTCAGCGGACTTGAGGGCCAGCTGCTGGTAGTCGTCTAAAACAGCAAGCTTCAAATCAGTCGGTCTTGATATTGTTGTCTTTGACGATCCTGCCCCAGTGCGCAAGCTGCTCCAGCGTCCATTTCTGCAGCGCGTCCGGGGTGCTCACGTTCAGGTCCATGCCGAGCGTCTCCGTGAGAGTCTTGCGTACATCCGGCTGCGACAACACGTTGGTCAGCTCCGCGTGAAAGCGGTCGATGATCGGCTTGGGCGTGCCCGCGGGCGCGTAGATGCCCCACCAGGCATACGCCGTCAAGCCGGGAAAGCCCTGCTCGATCAGCGTCGGCACATCCGGCAGCGCCTGCGCGCGCTGGTGGCCCGTGGTGGCGATGGCGCGCATCTTGCCGCCGCGGACCTGCGGCGTCAGCAGCGCGACCGAACCGATGCCCATGTCGATCTGGCCGCCGAGGATGTTCTGGTTCATCGGCCCGCCGCCGGCAAAAGGCGCGTGCGTGATCTTGAATCCGCCCGCCTGTTGCGCCTGCACCAGCACCAGGTGGCCAAGTGTGCCGTTGCCGATCGAGCCGATGCTTACCGACTCCGGCTTCGCTTTCGAGGCGCTGACGACATCCTTGAACGATTTCCAGGGCTTGGCCGCCTGCGTCGCGATCGCGTAGGGCGCGGTGCCGACCAGCATCACCGGCGCGAAATCCTTCGCCGTGTCGTACGGCAGCTTCGTGATCAGCGCCTGGTTCACGGCATGCGAATCGAAAACTACGACGAAGGTATAGCCGTCAGCCGGCGCCTTGGCGGCCGCCGCGGTGCCGATGGAACCGCCCGCGCCCGGCCGGTTCTCGACGACGAACTGCTGCTTTAGCGCGTCCCCCAGCTTCGCGCCCAGCAGGCGCGCCAGCGGATCGACGGACCCGCCCGGGGGGAACGGCACGATGAAGCGCACCGGCTTCGAGGGCCAGTCCTGGGCGTGCAAGGATCCTGCGGCGCATAGCGCGGCGACGGCGGACAGAAGGACGGCGACAGTACGTTTCATTGAGTTTTCTCCTCTGGTTCCGGATGGTAACCCGTGACCGCGTAGATCGACACCGGCTCGGTCCGGCCGCGCACCGCAGTTTCGCCCAGCGGCAGCACCTTGAAGCGGCGCTTCGCCCGGCGCACCGTCGCTTCGGCGGCGATGACCACGGCGTTGAAGCCCTCGCGCCCGGCGAGGCCCTCGAGGCGCGCGGCCAGGTTTACGCCGTCGCCGATCACGGTGTAGTTCAGGCGGTTCGGGCCGCCCAGGTTGCCGGCGACGACGTTGGCGGTGTTGATGCCGATGCCCATGCTCAGGGGCGGCAGGCCGCGCCGGGCCAGGCCGCGGTTCATTTCCTCCAGCGTTTCGATCATCGCCAGCGCCGCCGCCATGGCGTTGCCGGCATCGTCCTCGTGCGACACCGGCGCGCCGAACAGGGCCATCATGCCGTCGCCGAGGTACTTGTCGACGACGCCGTTGTGCGCCTCGATCGCCGCGCTCATGCGCGTGAAGTACTCGTTCAGCACCGCCACGATTTCGTGCGCGTCGCGCGACTCGGAGTAGGTGGTGAAGCCGCGCAGGTCTGAGAATAGCATCGTCACCTCGCGCTCCTCGCCGCCCAGCTCGACGTCCCGCGACAGCAGCTTCTCCGCGATCTCCGGCGACACCACCTTGCCAAGCAGGCTCCTCACCTTGTCGCGTTCGGCCAGGCCGCGCATCATGCGGTTGAACGCGTTGCCGAGCTCGCCCAGCTCGTCGCCCTGGCGCACGCGCACAGGTTCGACTTCGCCGCCCTTTTCTATGGCGCGCGCCGCCTCGGCCAGGGCCTGCACCGGTCGGGTGACCGAGCGCGCGATGAAGAAGGCGCCGAACACCGACAGCACCAGCCCGCCCACGGAGAGCAGCAGCACCGCGAGTCGCAGCTCCTCGAACGGCCGCAATTCCTTCGCCAGCGAGCGCTGCACCACGACCTCGAGCTCGCTCGCGCCGCCCAGCGGCACCACGCGGCTCAGGTATTCCTCGCCCGCCAGGTCGATCGAGACCATGAGCGCGTCGCCGACCGGGCCGGTGCCGAGCGCCTGGCCGAGCGCCGTACGCTCGCGCGGGGGCAGCGAACTGGCGATGACCCGGCGCTTGCCGGGCGCCGATGCGACGAAAGAGGTTTCGAGCTGGGTGATCTGGCGCATGTCGCGCGCCAGCCGGTCGTCGATGCCGAAGCCGGCCACCAGCCAGCCGACCGGGAACGGCGCGGTCGCGGGCAGGATGATCATGCGGTAGGGCTTGCCATCGAAGCTGATCGCGCCGGCGGCGCGCTCCTCGGCTTCGGCGATCTCGATCATGCGCGAAAGCGCGGACCCCAGCGGCCGCGGCACCTCCGCCGCGGCATCCGCGACCGGCGTGCGCTCGAGCGAAACCAGCAGCATCGCGTCCGCGCCGACGCGCGAGCCGTGGTTCTGCAGCACCGACTGGATCGTCGGCACGTCCTTGGTGGCGATCGCGGACTTGAAGGCGAAGTCCGCGGCGAGGATGCGCACCGACTCTGCGAGCTGGTCGCTGCGCGAGTCGATCAGCTGGCGGAAGGTGCTGACACCGATCTCCAGCGCACCGGCGATCTGCTCGCGCGCATGCTTCGCGTTGGCCAGGTCGACCGTGAGGAACACCGCGATCTGCACCAGGGCCAGCAGGCCCAGCACGAAGAAGGCGACGCGGCTGCGGAATCTGCGGAAGCGGAACACCGGAAGGAAGGCCGCCTACTTCGCCGCGGGCCTGGCCGGCCGTGCCCGCATCGGCAACGCGAACTTCGCCGCGCCGGCCTCGTCCGCGCGCAGCTTGAGCAGCTGCGGCGCGGCGGCGGAAGCCTGCGAGGAATGCCACACCAGCAGCTCGAACTCTCCCGCCGGCAACGAGTCGAGGCGCGCCCTGCCCTCGGCGTCGGTCTTCGCGAACCACGGCGTATCCACCACGTACACGTAGGCGCGCATGTGGTCGTGGATGTTGCAGCCGAGCACCACGTCGCCCGCCTTGTCGAACACCACCGGCGCGGCGGGCGTGCCGACGTAGAGCTTGATCTCGAAGGACTTCGCCGGCGAGAACGAGTAGACGTGGTGCCGCACTGTGTCGCGGTTGGGAAAGCCGATCGAGGAACCGCGCTGCACCACCGTCATCGCCGGCGAGAACTGGCGCGCGACCTGCTCGATCTCCGTGTCGCGGCGCGGCCGCGACGGCGCGGCGCCGGAGCGCGGCATCGCATAGACCGCGGCGTCGGACACGGCAGCGCCGGCGCCATCGCGCACTTCGACCGACACGGTGGCTGCCGCCCCGGCGAGCGGAATCGCGGCCAGGAAAGCGGCTGCGAACGTTCGTGGATTCATGGCGTCAAAGAGTAGCATGCGACAAATCCGCAACCGTTCGCCTTCCGCGATAATGACGCAATCTTACCGAATGGAGACTAGCTCATGACCCGCTTCGCCCTGGTTCTTCTCTCTCTCCTGTCCGGCTGCGCCGCGATGGGACCGGAAGGCGCGCCGCGTAAGGAACACGTCATCGCCGCGACGGATGACAATCGGCTGATTCGTTTCAACGCCGGGCAGCCCGGCCGCGTCCTCTCGCAGGCCGCGCTGAGCGGCCTGCAGCCCGGCGAAACGCTTTTGGGAATCGATTTCCGCGTCGCGCGCGGCGTTCTCTACGGGTTGGGCAGCAGCGGCCGCGTCTACACGCTCGATGCGGCCAGCGGCAAGGCGGCCGCCGTCGGCGCGCCGGCCGCCGTCAAGTTCGAAGGCAGCCAGTTCGGCTTCGATTTCAACCCCACCGTCGATCGCATCCGCGTGGTAAGCGACGCCGGGCAGAACCTGCGACTGCATCCGGATACCGGCGCGCTCGTCCAGGCCGACGGGCGGCTCGCCTACGTGCCGAACGACCCCAATGCCGGACGCACGGCGCGTATCGTCGCGGCCGGATACACCTACAACAAGGTGAACGAAAAGATCACCACCAACTTCGCCATCGACGGCGCGCACGGATTGCTGGTCACGATGGGCACGCGCGAAGGGCGCACCCCGGCCGTGTCGCCCAATACCGGGCAGATCTACACCGTCGGCGCCCTCGGCACCGGCGCGGTGGAGCGGGCATCCTTCGACATTTCGGACCTCGACAACGCCGCCTACGCGGCGCTTGGAACGGGCTTCTACTCGGTCAGCCTGGATACCGGTACCGCGACGCTGATCGGCCGCCTGCCCGGAGCGGTGCGCGGCATCGCCATCGAGCCCTAGAGGCGTCGGACGAGAACCTTCCATGCGCTCGGCCAGCTCAGTCGTGCTCATCGCGCTGCTCCTGGCAGCATGCGCCAATCCGTTCTTCGATGTTGGCCGTACCGAGACGGTGCTCCCGTTCAGCCGAGCGTGGATCGATGGTCGCGTTGTGGAGTACGTAACCACCGACATCTCCGATTCGGCCATGGCCACGATGATGGGCGCGAACTATGTTCCCAGGCTGGCCGAGGCCATCAGGTCGTCGCCGGGACGATCGCTGGTCGAACGCGTCTACAAGTTCCCGCAAGAGGAGCAGATCAGCATCTTTCAGTCCGCACCGAGCCCGGTCGGCGCCGACAATCGAGATCAAAGCTACAGCCCTCTCTGGCGGGTCGTATTCGTGCGCTGGGCAGATCCGGCCCGCGTACGCGAGCTGAAGTCCGAGGAGGAGTTGCTGAGCGCCGAGGAAAGGAAGGAGGTCGCCCTGGAAATCACGGACATCGTGATTAACTGTCCTGTCACCCGCGGCAAGGACGGGCAGGGTCTAAAAGGCGTGCGCTGACGCCCTAGGTCCTGGCCCGCGCGGCGGCGGCCGATTCGGGACGTTCCGCCAATGCTTTTTTGCGGTCCACGCTCACTGGAACCTTCGCATCCGGGGGCGGCATCGCGGCGGCCGGATAGTAGGCGATCTCCTGCGCCTTGACAGGCTTGCCGACCGACAGGTTGCGGCGGTTCGTGCCCTTGGGCGGCACCACCTTTCCGTCGACGATCTCGAGGTCGGTCCACCAGGTCTTTACCGCATTGATGGCGCCGCTGCCGATCCGGTCGTCAAAGCGCACGATCCAGCGCCGCGTCCAGGGCAGGTGGATCGCCGCCCACAGGAACATGCGGTGCGCGAGCAACCCTTCGTGGTTGTAGGGGCAGGTCTTCATGCAGCGCCCGCAGGCGGAACCGTGCGGATTGGTGACCCGATAGCGCGTGCAGCGTTCAACGTCGGGTTTCCACATTTCATAGCCGTTGAACATCACCTTGTCGCCGAACGAGATGGCGCTGCAGGGACACTCGCGAGCGCACTTCATGCATTTATTGCACGTATCCTGCAGGCCGAAATCGATCGGCTGATCCCACTGCAACGGCAAGTCGGTGGTCACCACCGCGCTCTTGAATCGCGGCCCGACGTAGGGATTCAGCACCAGTTCACCTATGCGCGAGAGCTCGCCCAGCCCCGCCAGCAGCACCAGCGGCAGCTGCAGCACGTCCGAATCCGCGTTGGTCTGGGAACGCGCGCTCCAGCCCAGGCTGCGGATGAAAGCGGCCACCACGCCGCAGATTTCCCCGCCGCGCATGTAGGCTCGCATGGACTGTGCGCCGGAAATCCAGTCGTCGCCGGATGCGCCTTCCATGGTCTCGAACCCCTGGTCGACCAGCATCACCATCGCGCCGCGGTGATAGATGTCGATCGGCGTGCCGTCGTCCTGGTGCGAATACCAGACATAGCGTTTCGCCTCGCAGGCGCCAGCCATGTCGGCGCCGAGGTAGTACATCAGCGACTTGATGCCGCGCGCATTCGCGACCGGGTCGTTCGTGTTTTTGCCGGTTTCAGGAGAAACGCCGCCATTCTGCAGCGGCACCATCGCCCGTATCAGCTTCACGTAGGCATCGGCAATCGGCGTCTTGTAAGCGAAACGCCAGCGCTCGCGCCGTGCCTTTTCGCCCAAGTCGCCGTTCAGCGCTCGCGTGAAGAAATTGGCGCGCTTGGGCACGCGCGGCACCTCGTCTTCCAGGATGAGCGTCGTGGTCTCGGGCACCCGCTTGATCTTCTCCATCGGAAACCGGCTGCCGTCGGATGGCCGGCGCGCCGCGAGCCCGCGCTCCCACCAGGTATCCGCGCCGCCCAATCCGAGCCACCAGCCCAGACCGCCTTCGAGCAAGCTTCCGCTTCCCACCAGGGGTCGGTCCGCGGCCAGCGGCTCGGCGGTCGTCACGATGCAGGATGCGAACCGTTTGCCGATGAATGGCGCGGCGAGACTTCGATAGACCAGGCCGGCGGACCGCAGGATTGCGGCGTGCGTAACGTCGCTCCTGTCCCGCGTATGCGCCGCCGCGGAAAATCCGAGCCGGCGCAGGAACGCCGCTGAAATCAGCGCGATCTCGGCGGCGCGCAACAGCGCGCAGTCGTACTCGCTGCCGCGCACCCAGTCCGCGGCGGGATTGCCGGGCTCCGGATCACGGCCGAACTCGACGACGATGGCAAGCGCGTGGCGGTGGCCGTCGATACGAGTCCCGGTCCAGGCGGATTCCGGGATCTCGCAGCACGCGGCGAGCGACGCGTTGAGAAAGTAGCAGTTCGCTTTCAGCTCGTTGGCGAGGCGCACGGGATCGGCCGGGTATGGCGCGCGTTCCGGCGCCGGGTCTTCGGCGCGGAACTGCTCGAACAGCGCGATGTACTCGTTGACGATTCGTCCCAGCGGCGTTTCGCTGCGCGCCGGAAAGCAGTCGCGCGCCGCGCCGATATCCGGCGTCGCAGCCGCGCGCGCGAGACGCTCCAGCGGGAAAGGGCCCAGGTGCACGGCACGCTTCTTGTTCGAGAATATCCGCATGCACCGCATCATAGCGGTGTAATAAGCCGGTTTGGCGCACGACTAACGGACGGTATCTCTCCTTGGATCTGACGATGAAAATCCGGGTCATGCTCGCCGCACTCGCGTTAGTTGCCTTCGCGCCGCTGGCGCCAGGCCAGGCGCCTGCACCCGTGCCCCTGCAGGCCTTCCTCGGCGTCCTGAACACCAATCCCGTCGCGGCGAAAGCCTCGCTCGCCGCGATCCGCAAAGGCTGGCGCGACGCCTACACCGCGCCCCTGCTCGAGTTGATCGGTTTCGTGCCGGTCCTGTCGGTGCAGGACGAGGTAATGGCGCAGATCGGGCGGACCACCGGGCTACGCTCACACGACCTGAACGCACACTACGAGTGGCTCTGGGCGCGCGAACCCGGCGAGCACCCCGACTACGCCGAGTTCAAGGCAGCGCTCTACGAGCAGGTGGATCCGCGCTTTCGGGAGTATTTCGGCAAGGGCCGCAAGTCGACCATCCGCCTCGATGAAATCCGCTGGGGCGGGGTCTGGCGCGACGGCATCCCGCCGCTCAAGAATCCGAAAATGATTCCGGCGGCGCAGGCCACCTACCTCGCTGACGACAATGTCGTGTTCGGCGTAGCCATCGACGGCGACATTCGCGCCTATCCGAAACGCATCCTGGCCTGGCACGAGATGGTCAAGGACCGCATCGCCGGCCGCGAGCTGAACGGCGTGTACTGCACGCTGTGCGGATCGATGATCCTTTACGAGGCGACCGCCGGCGGCGTGCATTACGAACTGGGCACCAGCGGCTTCCTGTACCGCTCCAACAAGCTGATGTACGACCACGCCACCAAGTCGCTCTGGTCGACGCTGGGCGGCGAACCAGTGGTCGGCCCGCTGGTCGGCAAGGGAATCGAATTGCAGACGCTGCGCGTGGTGACCACGACATGGGGCGCGTGGAAGGAGCGCCATCCCGGTACGACCGTGCTTGCGCTCGAAACCGGACACGACCGCGACTATTCCGAGGGCGCGGCCTATCGCGAATATTTCTCCAGCGACCGGCTGATGTTCGGCGTGCCGAAGATCGACGCGCGCCTGCCGAACAAGGCGGAAGTGCTGGCGCTGCGCACCGACGCCAAGCGCGCCGAGCAACTGGCGATCGCCGCGGACTTCCTCGCCGCGAACCGCATCTACCACGACCGGCTGGGCGCACGGGCTTTCGTCGTTCTGACGGACCGCTCCGGCGCCAACCGTGTGTATGAAAGCGGGAATCTGCGCTTTTCGAGCTGGGACGGAGACGCCGAAGTCCGGGACAGCACGGGCAAGACGTGGCAGTTGACGGAAGACAGACTGATCGGATCCGGCGGCGCCGTGCTCAAACGACTGCCGGCGCATCGGGCGTTCTGGTTCGGCTGGTACGCCGCCTATCCGGCGACCCGGCTGGTGAAGTAGGCGGCGTCCGTCGGTGCCGCAGTACCCTCGTCTTCCTAAGATCTGATCTACGTCTCAGTGCGCTTTACCAGCGCAGTACGCGCGGCCCGATCAGCGCGCCGAACGCCGCCGGAATCAGAATCCCCAGCACGTACCAGACGCCCAAGAATGGTGCCGCGAGCTCCGGGCAGTGAAACGCGTAGACCAGCGCTCCAGCCGCGCCGGCGAACAGGCCGGCGGCGGCGCCGGCAAGGCGCAACTGGGTCGGCGCGAGCCCGCGCATCGCCCAGAGGATCGCGACCAACAGCGGCAGCGCGAGCCCCGCGATCCTGAATGCGCACACTTTCCAGGTCTGCCCGAACACCAGCGCCGCGCGCGCCTCCGGTTCCGCGGCGAGCAGCGCTGCGGCGCCGAACGCCCACATCGCGATCAGCGCCGCGGCCAGTATCCCGGGCCCGGGTCCCAGCGTCCGGCCGGGCGTGGACGACCGAAGTGCAGCCGTCATGCCCGCAAACAACAGCGCAACGACGAATGCGAGCTTCACCCAGAGANNGAACGGGCAGCGAGGTGAGCTTCGCAAGTGCTGGATTTACGCCCAGCAGAACCACCATCAGCGCGATTGCCGCCAGCCCGCCGCCGCCAAGTGCGACGGCGAAGCGGCGCGCCGCGGCCTGCGGCCGCACCGGGGTCGTGCCGGCGGCGAGAAACGCGACGAGTTCCTCGGTTTTCACGATGCGTCCCGGATCCGCGCCGCGAGTGCTTTCAGGCCGCGGTGCACGCCGATTTTCACGGCGGACTCCGACATCCCCGTCAACAGGGCGGTTTCGGCGACCGAGCGGCCTTCGAGCTTGACGTGGACGATGGGCAGGCGCTGCCGTTCCGGGAGCGTGGCGAGCAGTTTCGCCAGGTCGCGCCGCGCGTCGGCCGGTTCCAGGTCCGAGACCGCGAGAAGCTCTGGCAAATCCTCCAGCGAATCGCCGCGCAGATCCTGCCGCGCGCGGCGCCGCAGCAGGTCGATCAGCTTGTACTTGGCGATCGCATGCAGCCAGGCCGTGAGCGGCTGGTCCGCGTGATAGGTGTGGCGTTGGTTGTGCACGGCCAGCAGCGTCTCCTGTACCAGATCCTCCGCCTCGTCGGGCGCGCGCGTCAAACGCCGCCGGAAGAAGGCGCGCAAGTAAGCACTTAAGTCCCTCAGGAACGCATGATAGGCCGCCGCGTCGCCGGCGAGCCCGTCCAGCAGCAGCGCCCGCAGGCGGTCCTCATTGGGATTCAAAGGGCATCCTGGACTAGTTCGTCGCGCGCCTGCATCCGGTTACAGTGTAACCAACGCTCCCCTGCCAGCGAATACAGGAGTATCCGGCCGCATTCCCGCGCGCCGGTACTACTCTAAGGAAGGTCAACGTCATGCACATTTCGATCCCCTCCCGCCAGGCGCGCTGCGCCGCGGCCATTGTCCTCGTGTCGCTGTTTCCCCTTGGCACGGCGCTTGCCGTGGACGAGCATTTCATGAAGGACGGCGCGGCCGCCGGCGGCGTCGATGTCGTCGCCTACCACACCATGGGCAAGCCGACTCCGGGCTCCAGCCAGTTCACGGCTGCGTACCAGGGCGCGACCTGGCAGTTCGCTTCGGCCGCCAACCGCGACCTCTTCGCCGCAACCCCGGCCCGGTACGCCCCCGCCTATGGCGGCTGGTGCGCCGCCGGCGCGAGCAAGGGCAAGAAGGTCGCCACCAAAGCGGAATTCTGGAAGATCGTGGATGGCCAGCTCTACCTGAACAGCTCCGAAGGCGCCGACAAGATGCTTGTCAGCGACCCGCAGGGCGTGATCCGCAAGGGCGAGGCCAACTGGAAAACGATCTACGCCACCGAAGCCGGCAAGCTGTGAGCAGGCGCGGACCGTTAGCGCGCTAGATTCTCGACCGTACGACCTTGCCCGGCGCGATACGGCGCCGGGCAAGGCCACGCAGGAATTTAAGCCGCGCGGCCTGGAAGCTGACGAGGCGGATGCGCTGCGCTGCTGGCTGGAGGAAGAATTGCCGGTCGGCGTAAGGCACTGAGCGCATCTCGCGACCAATCACGGTCAGGGCCGCGAAATAACCGAAAAGGTCTCATGCTCGCATTCAACTTCAAGTCGATGTCGATCCGCGCCAAGCTCGCGCTGATTCTGGGGTGCACAATATTCACGCTTGCCGCGACCCGAGCCTTCGGCCTAAGCCAGCTTGGCGACTTCCTGGACCGCTTCCAGTCTTACACCGATCGCATGGAAACGGTGCAGGCCGCCGCCCTCGATACCCAGCGCCGGACGCTGGACCTCGCCAGGGACGGCGCGCTCGGCGGTGCTCAACTCGCCGAACTCAAGTCCACGGTTGACAAGCTGGCCGAGAGTTTTGAAGAACTTCGCAAGGAAGCCGGGACGGCGCGGACCGTCGAGAACGACATCATGAACCGCACTTACATCAGCATGCTTATCCTGGTGTTCGGCGCGGGAGTCGTGGCGTATTTTCTGATCGTCGCGATGATCTCGCGGCCGCTCGCGCGCGTCGTTCAGGTCGCCGACACCGCGGCCCGCGGAGATCTCCGCAGCGAAGTCCAGGTCGAGAGCAATGACGAACTGGGCCGCGTGATGCGTTCTCTGCGCGACATGAACCGCGGCCTCGGAAATCTCATCGGCACGGTGCGGGGGGTGTCGCGGACGATCGGAGAGCGCAGCGACGAGATTGCCTCCGCCAATGCCAATTTCGCCGAGCGCATGGCGAGCCAGGCGGCGGCGCTGGAGCAGACCGCGGCCACCATGGAGCAGCTGTCGAGCGGAGTCGGCCGGACAGCCGAAAACGCCCGGCAGGCGAGCGCACGGGCGGCCAGCGCGAGCAGCATCGCGGCGGAAGGCGGTGAAGAGGTCGCCCGCGTCGCCGCGACCATGCGGGAAATCGACGCCAGCGCGCGACGCATCACCGAGATTACCTCGGTGATCGACGGTATCGCGTTCCAGACCAACCTTCTCGCGCTCAATGCGGCGGTCGAGGCGGCGCGCGCGGGCGCGCACGGCCGCGGCTTCGCGGTGGTGGCGAAGGAAGTGCGCCATCTGGCGCAAAAGAGCGCGGCCGCGGCGAAAGAGGTCCGCGCGCTTATCGAAGACTCCCTCGCCAAGGTCGAGCAAGGCGCCGGCGCGGTGCGGTCCGCGGCCGGCACCATGGCGAAGATCGTCGACAACTCGAAAGACGTCACCCGGATCGTCGGCGACATCGCCGCGCTCGCGGCGGATCACGCGCACGGTCTGGAGGAAATTAATCGCGCCGTCGGCGACATGGATCAGGCCACGCGGCACAATTCCGAGCTTACGGAACGCGCCGCGCGTGCCGCCCAGGCGATGCACGAGCAGTCGCTCAATCTGAACGACGCCGTGTCGGTGTTCCAGCTGTCCGATGGCGGAGACGCGCCGCCGCGCGGCGGCGAGCCCGCGCCGCAGTGCGCAATCCTCCTGCCGATAGCACTGCAGTCTCGGTGATACCTGTGCAGGGGGGTCTGACTGCGCCGGTCCGCTGCCGGCTTTGCGTCAAGGTGACCCTAGCGGTATTCGGCCTGATTCTGGCGGTGGAAAGCGCGATCCCGATCCCGTCAGTGATGCGCCACGAGCGCGCCGAACTCGAAGAAACCGCCGACCGGGCAATGACAGCGATCGAAGCAGCCCTGATCCGCGGGCGCGGCCTGGACCAGGTTTCAGGACTGGCGATCGTGAAGCGCATCGTTGAACGGCACGGTGGCCGCGTTTGGGCCGAAAGCGCCCCCGGACAAGGCGCGACTTTCCGTTTCGCGTTGCACGCCTGAAACGGTTTCTCGATCTGCTTCTCGGCGACGGCCCGCAAGGCTCTCCGCCGGAGCGCGTGCGCTGGCTGATCGCCGAGCAACAGCAGCGCAGCGAGATTCTGATCGGCTGGGTCCAGTTCACACTGGTCCTGTTCTTCCTGGCGCTATACGCGCTGTCGGTCAAAACCTCCGGTGGCACGCGCTTCCATCCGGTACCCTGGGTTCTGGCCGCGTTCTTCGGCTTTACCCTCCTGCGGCTGGCCGCCGCTCACCTGCGCGTCCTCAATCCGGCGCTGCTGGTGCTCGGGGTCTGGGTCGATATGGCGCTGCTGATGGGGCTCATATGGAGCTTTCACCTGCAATACGAGCAGCCCGCACCGTTTTACCTCAAGGCACCGACGCTCCTGTATGTATTCATTTTCATCGCCTTGCGGGCCTTGTGTTTCGAACCGCTGTATGTAGCCGCCGCCGGAATCGCCGCTGCCGTGGGCTGGCTGGCATTGCTCGGCTACGCGGCGAACTCCGGCGAGATGGCGATTACCCGGGACTATGTCCACTACCTGACTTCCAACAGCGTGCTGGTCGGCGCCGAAGTCGACAAGGTGATTTCGATCATCATGGTAACGGCGGTGCTGACGCTCGGCCTGGCACGCGCGCGGCGCACTCTCTATCGCGCGGTGCTGGACAGCGTCCTGGCAAAAGATCTGTCGCGCTTTGTCGCCCCCGAAGTCGCCGACCGCATATCGGCATCCGAATGGGGTCTGCAACCGGGCGACGGCGAAGTGCGCGAGGCCAGCGTGCTGTTCACCGACATCGAGGGTTTCTCGACCATTTCGGAGCGGGTCTCGCCCGAGCGCCTGGTGGCGCTGCTCAACGAGTACTTCAACGCGGTCTCGGCCGCGGTCGAGCGCCACGGCGGCGCGATCACGCAATTCCAGGGCGACGCCATGCTTGTCACGTTCAACGCCATCGGGCCCGACCCCGACCATGCCGCCAACGCTGTGCGATGCGCGCTCGCCATCCGCGAGGCGACCCTCGAACGCACGTTCGGCGACGGCGTGCGCATGCGCACGCGCTGCGGACTCAATTCCGGCAAGATCGTCACCGGCGCGGTTGGCGCGCGCGACCGGCTGCTCTTCACAGTGCATGGCGACGATGTGAATATCGCCGCGCGGCTGGAGCAACTCAACAAGAAGTACGGCACCTACATCCTCGCCACCGAGAGCACGCTGCACGCCGCCGGCTCGAGCTTCGCGTTCCGGCGTGTGGATGAAGTGGTGGTGCGCGGCCGCCTTCGGCCGACCGTGATCTATACTGTGCAACCCTGAAGGGAGGATCGGTCATGCGCTTACCGATATTATTCGCCTGCCTGGCGCTCGCCGCGCCGCTGTGCGCGCAGGAGACCGCCGCCCGCATGACGCAAGAGCGCATGCACGCGATCGTCGCCGAGGCGGCGCAGGAGGTGCGCGTACAGGGCAACGTGGTCACGTTTCGCCTGGGCGAGACCCAGGTCATCGGCGTTTCGGATCCCTCGGCCGACCGCATGCGGTTCATCGCCCCGATCAAGCCGGTGGACGAGTCGAATCCGGAGGAACTGCTCGCCTCGATGTACGCGAATTTCCACACCGTGCTGGACGCGCGCTACGCGATCTCGAACGGCATCCTGTTCGCCGCCTTCCTGCACCCGCTCTCGCCGCTGACACGCGAGCAGGTGCTGTCGGCGATGCGCCAGGTGGCGCTGGCCCGCGAAACCTTCGGCGGCGCCTACTCCAGCGGCCTGCCGGGCTTCGGCGGGCCGCGCTAGCGGCGCGGCTTCAGGGAGCTTCCCTGCCGGACACCGTCCAGTCGTAGTCGAGAAACTCTACCCGGTACTGCGCCGGCAAAGGCCCGCCCCGATAGAGATTGACGTAGTCGATCAGGTTGGGCGCCCTGGCAAGAAAATCCTCCGGGTAGAAATCGAGGATCGCCGAGAGCCGCACGACGCGCCGGGCGTGATCTACCTCGACATTACGCCCTTCGGCGAAGAACCGCCGCGCCTCGGCCGCGAGAGAATCCTCCAGGGCTGGCGCGCGGAACGGCACGCGCGGCAGCCGCGGACAGCTTAGCGCCATGCAATTCAGCGCGAAGTGCACGCGCTCCTCGCCCAGCGGCCGGATGACTTCGTTCTCGTAGCGGTACAGCGACATCGCTTCGCCGCCCACTTGCACGCGGCGCAAATAGAAGAAGCGCAACAGGCCGTATTCCGACAGCGAGCGCGGGCGCCCCGCGGCGAGCACGCTGTACATCGCGAGCGCGTTGTAGGCGTTGATGTGGAAGGCGAGCCGGTCGGCGCGGCCCGGAAACAGGTCGGGCCGGTTGTTCGGCCCGACCGCGTAAACCCAGGAAACGAATCGATCCAGATCCGCCCGGTCGCGCTCCAGCGTGCCGAACGCCACCCGGCCGCGATCGTCGACGTGCCGGTCGAGGACGCGCGCCCAAGCGGCCTCGGCCTGCGCGCGGTCTGTCTCGGGCGCCCGCTCGGGCGCCGGCACGAGCTGCGCGCAGCCCGCTAGCAAGGCGAGCGGCAACCACCACAGGCGCGTCACGAATCCCCTGCGAGCCGCGGCTTCGCGGTGCCGCGCGCGGTCTTGCGCGTCAGGCGCACCGGCGCGGCGCCGGGGGGCAGCAGGTAGGCATCGCGCCTGGCGTTGTGCAGACACATCGACAGCGGGCCCTCGCGCGTCGCGACCATGAAGCTGCAGGCGTCGATCCTTTCCTGCGCCAGATCGCAGGCATGCATGAAATCGTGCACGAAAAACGAAATCTTCCGCACCCGGCCGCGCGCCGCGATCAGGTCGCGCCGCATGCGCCAGGCCTTGCGCGCCGCCCAGGCCAGACAATCCGGCAGCGCCAGCGGATGCCGCAACACCCAACCCGCTAGCGCGGCCAGCGCGGCGCCGGGGCGCGCGCGATCGAGGCGCAGCCCGGCCGTGCGCTCGAGCATGCGGACGATGAAGCGCGGTTCGTCGAACAGATCGTACGCGCGGCCGTTCGCCGCCAGTGCCGCGGCATAGCGGTTGCAGCGCGCGTGCCCGATATCCATGACGTTGAAATCGAGGTCGGCGCCGATTCCCGCGCGGATGCGTTCGGTCACCGCGCCGACGCCGACCCGCGATCCACGTCCGCGCAGAACCCCGCGCCCGGTATCGGCGTGCAGCTGGAACGAGGCCATGCGCACTGCGCCCGCATGGCGCAGGAAAAAAGCGGCGAGCGCCGGCACGTCGTCCAGGTTGGCCTCGCACACGCTGGTGTTGAAGAACACAGCGAGCGGCAGGCCGCGCGCGCGCTCCAGGTACTCCAGGCGCAGGACGTTTAGCGCCGCCTCCGACGCGTAGCCGCGCCGCTGCTGCGTGACATCGACGTGAAACGCGACATCCTCCAGCCCCGCGGCGGCGAGTTCGGCCAGCAGCTCCCGGGTCGCGCGGATGCCGTTGGTAAACAGCGACGGCCGCAGGCCAGCTTGCCGCACGCGCCGCACGATCGCGACGAGTTCCGCGCGCGGGCGCAGCGTCGGCTCGCCGCCGGTGATCTGCACGTCGATCCCGGCGCCGTACTGCGCGCGGATCATCGCGATCCTGCGAAAGACCTCCTGTAACGGCAGATCCCGCAGCGCCTGCGAGGACTCCGACAGATAGCACAGCGTGCAGTCGAGGTTGCAGCGCTGCGTAATCTCCAGCGCGACGCAGCCGACCGGCCAGCGGCGGCCGAGGTGCTGGCGCTCGCTCCATTGGCCCGTCGCGCGCATCCGTTCGCGTGCGCGCTCCAGCGCGAACCGGCCGCCGTCGCCGAAGATTTCGGGCGCGTGGCGTCCTGTTTCGTCGAACCTCAGCGGAATGTCGTCACAAGTTCCGATATCAGCCTCTCTAACGGTGGTCGCCGCGGCGCGCCCGGGGATTACAACGATCTGATGGGAGGATGCAGCGCGTCGCGGCGCCGGCCTTGCTTCGCGTTATTCTGTACTGTACAGTCCATTATATGGCCCGCCCCCGCGAATTCGACGCCGACACCGTATTGGAAAGCGCGACGCGGGTTTTCTGGACCAAAGGCTTCGAAAACACCTCGCTCGATGACCTGTGCGAGGCGACGGGTCTGAACCGCTCCAGCCTGTATGCCGCCTTCGGCGCCAAGCGCGATCTCTATCTCAGCGCGCTGGCACGCTACGAGGATGGATCGGTGGCGCGTATCGCCGCGGCGCTGCGGGACGGTCCGATACAGGAAGGGATGAAGAGATTCCTGGACGCCCTGATTGACTCGATCGTCGATGGCCCCGGCCGCCGCGGCTGCTTCATCGGCAATTGCGCGGCGGAAATGGCACGGCTCGATCGCGGCGCCGCGGCGCGCGTGCGTCGAAGCATTGACCGCATCGAGTCCACTTTTCGAACGGGATTGGAACAGGCCCGCGCGCGCGCCGAACTCCCCGATGACGCCGACACCGGCGCGCTCGCGAGGTTTCTGACCGCTGGAATCCAGGGTTTGCGCCTCGTGGGCAAGGTCAACCCGGACCGCAGGGCATTGGAAGACGTTGCGGCAGTAATGCTGCGCTGTCTTGGGCGTTGATTTTATAGACTATTTTGTACTAATTAGTCCACAACTCACTTGAGGAAAATCGCATGCAATTGATCCCTCGCAAGGCCGTGCCCGTCCTGGAATTCGACCTGGTCGGCGGCGGCCGCTGGTCGCTCGCCGCGCAGCAACCGAAGAACTTCACAATGGTGGTGTTCTATCGCGGCCTCCACTGCCCCATCTGCCACCGCTACACCTCCGAGCTGAACGGCATGATCGCGGACTTCGACAAACGCGGCGTGTCGACCGTCATCACCAGCACCGACTCGGAGGAGCGGGCGCAAGAGGCGAAGGCGAAGTGGAACCTGCCGAACCTCGCCGTCGGTTACGGGGTGAGCATACAGAAAGCGCGCGAGTGGGGACTTTACGTCTCGACCAGCCGCGGCATGACCTCCGCCGGCGTCGAGGAACCGCCGCTGTTTGCCGAGCCGGGCATCTTCCTCGTCAAACCGGATCTCACGCTGTACTGGGCATCGGTGTCCACGATGCCGTTCGCGCGCCCGCACTTCGCCGACATCGGCGGTGCGATCGACTTCGCCATCAGCAAGAACTATCCCGCCCGGGGCGAAGCATGAGTATCCGGCATTGGGAACTCGCAGGGGCGGAAGACGACCGCTTGTTCTCGCCCCATTGCTGGCGCGTGCGCATGGCGCTGGCGCACAAAGGCCTGCAATCCGAGACGGTGCCGTGGCGGTTCGCCGAGAAGGAGGCGATCGCGTTCTCGGGCCAGGGAATGGTGCCGGTCATCAGGGACGGGGAACGCGAGGTGCACGACTCCTGGGATATCGCGGTGTACCTGGATCAAACCTACCGCGACCGCCCGTCCTTGTTCGATGGCGCGCAAGCCCAGGCTCTGGCGCTCTTCGTCAAGCACTGGTGCGAACGCGTTGTGCATGGCGCGATGTTCCGGGTGATCCTGCCGGACCTCTTCGCAAGCCTGCACGATAAAGACAAGGCGTATTTCCGCGCATCGCGCGAGAAGCGCTTCGGCAAGACGCTGGAGGAACTGGGCGCCGAATCCCGCGGCGCCCTGCCGGTTCTGAAAGGCACCTTCGATCCGGTACGGCCGCTACTCGTGACGCAACCCTACGTCAGCGGCGCAGCGCCCGGATTCGCCGACTACATCCTGTTCGGCGCGTTCCAGTGGGCGCGATCCGTGTCGCCGGTACGCCTGCTCGAACCCGATGACCCGATGTACGCGTGGCGCGAGCGCATGCTCGACCTGTTCGATGGCATGCCGCGCAAGACGCGCGGCTATCCGGTCTGGGCCTAGGAACCCGCGCATGATCGATCTTTACTACTGGACGACGCCCAACGGGCACAAGGTCACGATCTTCCTCGAGGAAGCGGCGCTGCCCTACCGGATCGTGCCGGTGAACATATCGCGCGGCGAGCAGTTCGCGCCGGCGTTTCTCGCCATTGCACCGAACAATCGCATTCCGGCGATCGTCGATCACGAGCCCGGCGACGGCGGCGAGCCGGTTTCGGTATTCGAGTCCGGCGCGATCCTCGGCTACCTCGCGCAGAAAACCGGCAGGTTCATGCCGCCGGACCTGCGCGGCCGGAACGAGGTGCGGCAGTGGCTGTTCTGGCAGATGGGCGGACTAGGCCCGATGGCCGGGCAGAACCACCACTTCTCGCACTACGCGCCGGAGAAGATTCCCTATGCCATCGACCGCTACGTGAACGAAACGGCACGGCTGTACCAGGTGCTGGACAATCGCCTCGCCGACCGGGAATACATCGCGGGCGACTACTCCATCGCCGACATGGCGAGCTACCCCTGGATCGTCCCCTGGAAGCGCCAGGGGCAGGAACTGGGGCGCTTCCCGAATCTGCGGCGCTGGTTCGACGCGATTCACGGCCGGCCGGCGGTACAGCGCGCTTACGCGGTGGCGGATACCGTCAACACGGCGCCGACCGTCGACGAGGCGGCGAAAAAACTTCTATTCGGGCAGACTGCGGCAACTGTTGCGAAAGCGATCAAATGACCATCAAAGCGCTCACCTTCGACACCGGCGGCACGATCCTGGACTGGCACCGCGGCATCAGCGGCGCTTTCGCCGCGGCCGGCGCGGCGCGCGGCCTCAAGGCCGACTGGGGCGCGGTGACCAACGAGTACCGGCGCCGCTCGCTCAAGGGCATCGTCAACTCGGTGCAGCCGAGTGTCGTGCAACCCTCCTTCAACTTCGACAACGTGCACCGCGAAAAGCTGGATGAAGTGATCGCCGAATTCAAGCTCGACGCACTCACCGCAGCCGACCGCGACGCGATCTGGCGCACCTGGCACGCGCTCGACGCCTGGCCGGACTTCGCCGCCGGTGCTGCGCGCCTGCGCAAGCGCTACGTCGTGGCCTCCTTCACTCTGCTCACCACCTCGCTCGTGATCGACGTCTCGAAAAAGAACGGCATCGACTGGGATGCCATCATTTCCTGCGAAATGATCGGCATCTACAAGACCCGGCCCGAGGCCTACGCGACCGCCGCCAAGTGGCTGCAGCTCGAGCCCGCCGAGATCATGATGGTGGCCTGCCACAACTTCGACCTCGACGCGGCGCGCGCCTGCGGCTACCAGACCGCGTTCGTGCGACGACCCGACGAATGGGGCCCCGGCGGCCCGCCCGATCCGAACGCGAATCCCGCCTGCACCCTCGTGGTGGACGGATTCGCCGAACTGGCGGACGAACTGGGCGCTTGAGACAGCTTTCATTCCTGCTGTTGGCGATCGCGGCGTCGTTCGCCCATGCGGGCGAAGCCGACGTCGTGGACGTCAAGGTCCGCCGCAGCGCGCCCGGCGTCTACGATTTCGACATCACCGTGCGCAGCGTCGACAAGGGATGGGACCACTACGCCGATGCGTTCGAGGTACTGGCACCGGATGGCAAGGTTCTCGGGCAGCGCATCCTGTTGCATCCACATGAAACCGAGCAGCCGTTCACTCGCGACCTGTACGGCGTGCGAGTACCGGCTGGCATCGCCGAGGTGGTGGTCCGCGCGCGCCACAAGCCGAAGGGATATGGCGGACGTACTTTCCGGATCAAGCTGCCGGACCGGCAGGCCGCCAGCCGCTGAATNNCTGAATTGCCGCTCGCCCGGAGGACAAGGGCGACTGTAATCCCAATGCGGACCGCGCGACCAAACACCAACTAATCCGGAGATCCGCCGCATGCATGCCACGCTCGACTTGCTGTCGCAGACCGCGAACCTGACCGGCGGCACGCCGGAACTGAATCCGGGTTTTCAGCGCCTGATGATCGCGGCGCGCGCGCGAGGCCCGGTGACGCGATGAGCGAATTGCAAGGGTTGTTCTTCTGGGGTTTCCTGCTGGCTTTCGGCGTCGTGATGTATCTGATCGTTGCATCGTCGAAGGATGAAGCCGGCTTTTTCCTGCCTCTGGCGTTGCCGCGCTACCGTCCGGCATCTTCCGGAGGCGACGCATGAACGCGCCTGGCCGGGTCTGCCCGCTGCGCTACCGCTACGGGCCGGGCGCGATCGCCCGCGCACCCGAACGGTCCGCGAAAATTCTCTATGTCATCGGCGGACTGTACGGAAATCTTCCGGCGTTGGACGCGGTCGAGAAGATGGCCGCCGCCGAGCAAGACCTGGTCACGCTGTGCTTCAACGGCGATTTCAACTGGTTCAACGTCGACGACGCCGGATTTCGCTCGATCAACGAGCGCGTGCTGCGGCACGATGCCATTCTGGGCAATGTCGAAGCGGAACTCGATTCGGAATCGGACGAGGCGGGCTGCGGCTGCGCCTATCCCGATCAGGTCGACCAGGGCACTGTCGAACGCTCGAATCAGATCCACGCCGCGCTGAAGCGAACCGCCGCGCGCCATCCGGACCTGCTGGCGCGGCTGGCGGCGCTGCCCATGGTGGCGCGCTATCGCGTAGGCGACGCCCGCATCGGTGTCGTCCATGGCGACGCCGAATCGCTGGCCGGCTGGCGATTCGACGTCGGCGCGCTGGACGATCCCGCGCAGGACGAATGGCGTGCGGACGCTTTCGCCCAGGCCGATGTTGACGTGTTCGCAAGTACACATACTTGCCTGCCCGCGACTCGATCAGTTGGCGATGGCGAGAGGATCATTGCCAATAACGGCGCCGCGGGAATGCCGAACGCATCGGGAACCAGATTCGGCATCCTTACGCGAATCGGCGACACCGCGTCAATTCACCCCCGGCTGTATGGCCTGGAGTCGCGGGGCACCCACATCGATGCGATCGCGATCAACTACGATGACGCAGCCTGGCGGGCGCGCTTCGTTGCCAACTGGCCCGCGGGATCGCCCGCGTGGCTGTCCTACTTCAGGCGGATCGTGGACGGGCCAGAGTTCCGCTTCTGAGCCGTTCGCCGAGCGCGCGCGGCCGCGTTCGCGGCGGCGGTCGGGTCCGATCATCGATCGTCGTGCCGGACCAATCGGATTCCGCGTCATCGGCCGGCGCCGGATCGTTCTCCGGCAGCTGGAACTCCGCGATCGCGTCATTCAGCACGGCAGCCTGCTCGCGCATCGACTGCGCGGCGCCCGCGGCGCGTTCGATAATTTCGGAGTTGCGCCGCGTGCTGCGATCCATCTCGCCGACCGCGCGATTGATCTCCTCCAAACCATGTGCCTGCTGCGCCGCGAGCGCGGCAATCTCCTCGACGATGCGCGTGACGTCTGCCGAGTTTTCCACGATTCGCGTCATCGTCCCCGCCGCCGAACGCACCGCGCCGGCGCCCTGCTCCACCTTGGCCAGCGATGTCTCGATCAGGCTCTTCACCTCGCGCGCGGCAGCCGCGCTGCGCTGCGCAAGCGTTCGGACTTCCGCCGCGACAACCGCGAAACCGCGCCCATGCGCGCCGGCGCGCGCCGCCTCGACCGCGGCATTCAGCGCCAGCAGATTGGTCTGGAACGCGATACCGTCGATCACGGAAATGATCTCAGTGATGCGCCGCGAGCTGCTGTCGATCTCCTGCATGGTAACGGCGACGCGCGCCACCTCTTCGCCGCCCTTCACCGCGATGCCGCTCGCGCTGGCCGCCCGCTCGCTCGCCTGGCGCGCGTTCTCCGCGGTGCGCGCGACCCCGCCGGAGAGCTGCGCCATGGTTGCGGCGGTCTGCTCCAGGGCGGCCGACTGCGCCATCATCCGCTCCGCGAAGTCCGCATTGGCGGTCGCGATCTCGTCGCTCCGGCCGCCGACGGTTCGCGATACGTTTCGGACTTTGCCCACGATTCCGGCCAGGCCGATATTCATGTCGCGCAGCGAGCGCATCACGCGCCCCAGTTCGTCCTCGCCGTCGACCTGTACTTCGCTTCGCAGATCTCCGCGCGCGACCGTGTCGGCGACCAGCGCGACGCGCGCCAGCGGCTGGGTGATCATCGCCACGATCAGAAGGTAAGCGACGATACCCGCGCCGAAAACCAGGATCAGCATGGTCACGTAGGTCCGGTTCATGATGCTCACCTCGGATTCGCGCGCGGCTTCGGCTTCCGCGAGCAGCACCTTGAACCGTTCGGCCAGACGCTCCACTTCACCGGGATTCGCCGTGCGGCGCTGGGTATCCAGAATTTCCGTCTGCACCACCGCGAGGCGGTCGGTGTACCCTTTGAAACGATCGAGGAATTCCCCGAGCTGGCTTAGCCCCAGGGCACGGGTCGCGGCAAGCGCGAATATCGTGACCCCGAGTATCAACGCCAGTTTGGCGCGGATCGACATCGCACTCGTTCGGAAACCAGCCATGATCGACGCTTCCTCGGTGTTGTTCTGGAATTAGACGGAGAAGCCGGGCAAATCCTTACGCAGCCACCCGCTGCGCCACCCAGGCGCGTTCGTACTCCTCCGCCGGAACCGGCATGCCGATCAGGTAGCCCTGCGCTTCGTCGCACCTGCGCCGGCGCAGAAAATCCAGCTGGGCCTCGGTCTCCACGCCTTCGGCGATCACGCGCGTGCCCAGCGCCTGGCCCAACCGCAGGACGGCATCGCAGATCGCCTCTCCCTGGGGATCCACGCCGATGCTTTCCACGAAAGAGCGATCGATCTTGATCGCATCGACCGCGAAGCGATGCAGGTACAGCAGCGACGAGTAGCCGCTGCCGAAATCGTCGATCGAGACATGCACGCCCAGGCGCCGCAGCGCCGCCAGGGTTTCCGCGGTGCTTGCCACGTCGCGCATCGCCGCGGTCTCGGTAATCTCCACTTCGAGCATGCTCGGGGGCAGCCGGTACTCGGCAAGCACGCGCGCCAGCCGGTCCCGCAGGTCCGGCAGAGAGAACTGCTGCGCCGAGAGATTGACGGCCAGCCGGGGAGACCAGCCGTGGCGGTCGATCCAGTCGCGCATCTGCGCGCACGCCGCGCGCAGGACGAAGTCGCCGATGGGAACGATCAGGCCGTTTGCCTCGGCAAGCGGGATGAAGCGGCCGGGGCTGACGGCGCCGCGCGCGGCGCTGGTCCAGCGCAGCAGCGTCTCCGCGGCCATGATCTTCGTTCCGCCGCCGTCCACCAGCGCGAGTTTCGGCTGATAGACCGCGAACAGCTCGCCGCTGCCGAGCGCGCGCTCCAGGTCGCGCGCCAGGCGCTGGCGCTCGCTCGCCTCCTCGGCCAGACCGGCCGAGAAGAACTGGTACTCCCCGCTGTCCTCGGCGCGCGTGCGCGACAGCGCGAATTCGGCCTGGCCCAGCAGGGCGGGCGGATCGACGTCGCGGACAGCCGCGCAGGCGATGCCGACGCGCACACGAATCGATCCGGCGCCGCCGCTCGCGCACGCGAGCTTGGCCGCGGCCAGAATGCGTTCAGCATAGCCGGCGTCGCAGCCTGGCCCTGCCGCGATTCGCGCGACCGCGAACCGGTCCGCGCCGATGTGGGCGACAAAGTCCCCCGCTTCCGCCACGCGCTTGAGTTTGGCCGCGAGGCGCCGCAGGACTTCGTCGCCGCGCCGCGATCCCGCGCTCGCGTTCAGTTCGCGAAACTGCAGGAGGTTGACCAGGTACAGCGACACTTGCCGCTCAACGTCTTCCGGATCTCGGCCACGCTCTAGAAAATCGAGCAGCGCGATCCGGTTCGGCAGGCCGGTGAGCGCATCATGGTGGGAAACATAGCGCGCCCGTTCTTCGGCGATCGCCTGGTCCCGCAGTTTCGACTCCGCGACCTTTCGCAGCAGTTCGTCGTGGGCGCGGAGAACGTCGCCCATTTCGTCGCGGCGCAGCGAACGCAAGGCATGGCGCGCGGCCTGCGCCGGATCGGCGCCCGCGGCCATCGCGCTTCGTCGAAGGGCGAGCAGCGGCCGGAGCACACCTACATGCAGGACCAGCATGGTCCCCGCCGTAACCACCACGACAATGATCGCCACCAGTCCGCCGATGCGAAGCAGGTAGGAGACCAGGGCGCCGCGTATGTGTCCCGAATCGAGGCGCGCGAGAACCAGCGGCTCGCCCGCCCTGCCGCTTCGCCAGGCCACGTCCGTGCGCCTGCCGTCCGCCGAACGGCCAAGCCGCTCCGCCATCATTCCGGCGAGGCCCGCGACGCGTTCCTCGTAGGCGAGTCCGTCGTGCTCGCCGACACGCATCAATTGCGAACCGTCCTTGCCGTAGAGAGCGAGGCCCGCAAGCCGATATTGCCCGACCAGCGCCGCCATCTCCCGCGCCGGCGCATTGCCGCCCTGCAGCGCGCCGCCGACCAGCAGCACCGGCTCGATCGCGATCACCGCATGGTCGGCGAGACGATCCAGCTCGTTGCGCTCGAACCGGTATGCCGACGGGATCAGGATCGCGCTCTCCACGACCAGGATCAGGACGAACACGGCCGCGGTGATGCGCCAGCACAGTCTGCAACCGAGCAGTGCGCGCATATCAGCCCCTGAGAGCGCCGGCGACGCTATCCACCACCGCGGCACTGGCACCGACGATGCCGACGCTGCCTTTGCGCAGCGGCACCACGCTCGCGTACATGCCGTCGTGCGTCGTGCGCGTGCGCGACGGCATCGACGTGTCGGGCATGACGAGCAGCGTCACCTTGTCCTGCGGCACCATCAGGATCACGTGGTAGGCCGTGCCCTCGCCGAACGGGCAAGGCGCGATGTGCCGGATGCTGCCGACACTCTCAATTCGCGGCAGCGGCAGGGAATCGGCCAGCATGCGTTCAGCTTCCGCGCGCGGCATCGCCCCCATCATGATCGACTTGGCTTCGTCTTTCATCACGAACTGGATGCAGGCCATCGCCATCGGATCGTCGCGGCCGCGCCAGGCGTACAGTCCGATGCCAATGGCGCCGACCGCAGCGGCGGCGGCTGCAAGGAAGCGCCTCCTGTCCGGCCTCGGCGCCGCGACCGACTCCGGCGCCAGAACTGCGCGCACCAGACGGTCCGCGAGATTCCCGGGAACGGGCACCTCGAGCGCGCCGCGCAATTCGCGTTCGAACGCCAGGTGCTCCCGGAGCAGGTCCGAGCACGAAACGCAGACCATGCGGTGCGCAAGCATCACATCGGTTTCGTCGGCCCCCGACAGGAGGATGCGCCGGTAATCCAGGCAGTTCATGACCGCTCTCCTCTTTGCTCTTTCGCGCCGGCGGGCTGCACCAGGCGTTTCAGCGCCTGCCGGGCGCGCGTCAGCCGCGTCATCACCGCTCCCTCGGTCGTATCCAGCATCGCCGCGATCTCGGCGCAGCTGAACCCGCCGAGCACCTGCAATGCGAGCGGCTCCGCATAAGACGCCGGCAGCGCCATCAGGGCTTCGCGCATCTCCATGCCGAACGGGCTCGATCGGTCGTCGATGACATCGATGTCGGCGGCATCCACGCCGCCATGGCGCGCATCCCGGGCGGTTGCGCGGTGAAACTCGTTCTTCACGATCGAGAATAACCAGGACTTCGCGGCTGCCCGGTCCTTGATCTGGGCAAATGCGCGCCAGCCGCGTATCAGCGCTTCCTGGACGATGTCTTCGGCCTGCTGCCGGTTGCGCGCCAGCCAATAGGCATATCGAAACAGGTCGCCGGCGTGCGTCCTGACCGCGTCGTCGAAGGATGGACCGCCGCTTTCCAGGTTCACTGCGCCATCCAATCGACGGGGAAAGTCTCGCGTATCCGGGCCCGCGCCCGGTGCAGCATGACAGCGCNNGCATGACAGCGCAGTTGGCCTCCGACACCTTGAGGGCCTGGCAGGTTTCAAGCGTATTCAATCCGACAATCGAGCGCAGAATGAATGTCTCGGCGGTGCGCGGCGGCAACGCCCGCACACAGCGCTCCAGCGCCTCCAGGCGCCGCCCGCGCACCAGCGCCGTCTCGGGATCGCTCCAGCCGTAGGCGGCGCCCCCGGATTGGCCGGCTTGCTCGAAATCGAGGCCGTTCGCGTTCAGCGGCGTGCCGTCGTTGTCCATTTCATGCCACTGTTCCCGCGCAGCGCGCCTGACGCAATCGACGATCTTATGCTTGAGAATGCCGGTCAGCCAGCTGTACAACGACGAGCCGCCGGCAAACGTGCCGATATTCTCGATCGCAGCGAGCAGCGTTTCCTGCACCGCGTCCTCGGCGTGCGCGGGATTGAACAGCCGGGCCTGGGCGAACCGCAGCAGCTTTGGGCGGTATTGCGCCAGGTCTTCGGCCCGGTGGATGGCGTTCATTGAACAATAGACCCGGCCGCATACCCATTCCTTACAATGCCGAGTTCAAAAAAGGAGAACTGCATGAAATCATTCGATCTTTCCGGCCGCGTCGCGATCGTCACCGGCGGCAACGGCGGCATCGGCCTGGGCATGGCGCGCGGCCTGGCCGCCGCCGGCGCGAAAGTCGTGGTCGCGGGGCGCAACGCGCAGAAAAGCGCGGCCGCGGCGAAGGATCTGGGGGGAATCGCCGTTGACGTCGATTTACTCAAAGAGTCTGACTGTAAAAAGCTGATCCATGAAACTGCAAGACAATTGGGACGGCTCGACATCCTCGTTAACAACGCCGGCATCAACATCCGCAAGCAGCCGCAGGAATACACGCTCGCCGAATTCCACGAGGTCATGAACACCAACCTGACGAGCGCCTTCGCCCTGTCCCAGCTCGCCTACCCCGAGATGAAGAAAGCCGGCGGCGGCAAGGTCATCAACATCGGCTCCATGATGTCGATCTTCGGCGCCTCCTTCACCACGCCCTACGCGACCTCGAAGGGCGGCATCGTGCAGATGAGCCGCGCCATGGCCTGCGCCTGGGCGAAGGACAATATCCAGGTGAATTGCGTGCTGCCGGGCTGGATCGACACCGACCTCACGCGCGGCGCGCGCAAGCAGGTCGAGGGCCTGCACGAGCGCGTGCTCGCGCGCACGCCCGCCGGGCGCTGGGGCGATCCAGGGGACTTCGCGGGTATCGCGGTGTTTCTGGCGAGTACGGCTTCGGACTTTCTTACGGGAACTGCAATTCCGGTGGACGGAGGCTATTCAGTCCAGGGTTAACCACTGATGCAGCGCCCGATTCACCAGCTCGGGCCGCTCCATCGTGGACATGTGCCCGCATTCTTCGATTACTTCGAGCTTTGCGCCTTTGATCCCGGCCGCCATCTCTTCATGGCGATCCAGCGGCGTGAGCTGGTCCTGGCGTCCGCAGAGCACCAGCGTCGGGCAGGCGATCTTCGCCAGCAGCGGCCGGCTGTCGGCGCGGCTCATGATCGCTTTCTGCTGGCGGATGAAGCCATCCTTGCCGACATTCCTCGCCATCAGCTTGATCGCGTCGGCAAGCGGGGTCTCCGCCAGGCGCGAAGGGTAGACGAGCAACGGCATGAGCATGTCGGTCACGCCGAGGAACCTGCCGCGGTTCGCGAACTCGATGAACTCCTGGCGCCGCTTCGTCTGCTCCGGCGTATCGGCGCGCGCCGCGGTATCGAGCAGCGCCAGCCTGCGCACCCGCTGCGGCGCCTGGCGCATGATCTCCAGCGAGATGTAGCCGCCCATCGACAGGCCGGCGAGCGCGAAATCCTCGTACGGCGCGTCCCTCAGGACATCGCGCGCCACACCCGCCATCGTGTCGGAGCGCGTGTGGTCCGGAATCCACGTCTCGGCGACGCCGGCGAGCGATTCGACCTGCGCGCGCCACAGCTGCGCATCGCAGAGCAGGCCGGGGACGAGGACGAGCCTGGTCTTCGCCATCGGCGCTAGCGGTTCCGCAGGGGATGCGCGGAAAAATCGGAAATCTCCATGCCATCCGCCACCTGCGTCGGCACGCTCCGGTGAATGCAGAACAGGTTGAAGGAAGCCGTATTGCCGAAGATATTCTCCTTCTCCCCGTAATGGTTGTCCGGATTGAAGAGCGTCGGACAATGCCAGTACATCCGATACCCCATGGAATCGACCAGGCGCATCAGCGCTTCCGACTTTTCGGGCCGGTCGTTTTCGACGTAGATGAACGGCTTGAATCTGCCGATGAGTTCCATCCCACCCCTGATGACGTCCGCCTCCATCCCCTCCACGTCGATCTTCAGGAGATTCACCGGCGGGACCGGGCGCAGCCCGTCGAGCGTCACGCAGGGCACTTCCGGTCCCTGCGGGTTTCCAAGAAGCGATACCGCGCCGAAATTGCTCGGCTTGCTGAAGTCCACCTCGGGGACGGTGATGGAACCCTGCGTCGAGCCGACCGCCGCATGGCGGCAGTCGACATTCGTGAGCCCGTTCAGGGCGACATTGGCGCAGAGCGTCTGAAACACCATGCGCTGCGGCTCGAACGCCAGCACGCGCCCCGACGGCCCGACCGCCCTGGCAAGGCCGACCGTGTGCGCGCCGATATTCGCGCCCACTTCGATGACCATGCCCCCCTTGGCGCAAAGCTGCCGGAGGAAACCCGCTTCCAGGCCGGAGTACTCGCCGTACTTCGCGATGGAAGCGCCTATGTACTGATCTCGAACGTTGTAGAGGAAGTATCCGTCGGCGCCTTCGGCGAGTTGGTTGATTCCGTCCGGGCTCAGAATCGGCGAACGAGTTTTCAACGCGAATCCCTCCCGCTGCGCCGGGCCTTGCGGCAGGCGCAGAGAAAATAGCCGTTGTGCCAGTCCACCGAGTTGTCCGCGGCGGTCCTGATCTCGACGGACAGGTGGAGGCGCAATTTTTCGTCGGCGATCGCCGCGAAGGTCCCCGAGCGCACCTGTTCCCAGTTCCAGTCGTCGACGATCAGCACGAAGCTGTCCGCCAGCGCCGGTTGCGCCAGGCGGACCCCGTCGTACTGGTCCTGCAGCGAGTGGGGCCCGTCGAAAAGATAGACGTCGAAGGGGCCGATCTTGCCGTAGTCCACCTTCCGGTAGTCGGACTCGATGAACGAAAAAGCCACCCCGGGATTCGATGCCGCCCGGATATTGCTGAGGAACACGTCTTTCGGACCGCCGAACTCCGACCAGTTGTCGATGCAGGTGACTTCGACCTGGTTGCCGTGCAGCGCGGAGCAGGCGGTGGAGCCGGCCCAGGAGCCGACTTCCAGGTAACGCGGGGCCCTGGACAGCGAAATCAACCGGTTGACGAAGCGCCTGTACTTTCGCCCCGACATTCCCGACATGTCCAGGATTTCCTCGAAGTAACCCCCGCTGCTGTCCTGCTCGTCGGCCTCGATCGCATGCGTCAGGGCGCTCATCAGGTGGCGCGTCCCGGCGGTCGCTGCGGTGTTACCCCTGACGGTAACCGAAACGCCCGCATCGCTTCCGGGGGACCGCAGCGCGAATCCTTCCTGCGATCGATGCGACGCCAGCTCCTCGCCTGCCGGCGCGGCCAGGATATTCATCAGGCTGCGCCCGACAGAGCGCACCAGAGGCACGATCAGCGACATGCCGGGCCCCGGCCTCTCACAGTTTCAGCTCCCAGGTCTCGGCCACCAGCCGCTTGCCGAAGCTGCGGTGCTTCTCGCTGGAAACCATGCGGAATCTTTCCGACTGGTAAATGGCGCGCGCGGCGGCGAGGTGGCTTTGCGTCCAGAGCATCATTTTGCTGTAGCCCGCGCGCCGGGCGAAAGCCATGCAGGCACGCGTCAGGCGCCTGCCGAGGCCCTGACCGCGCGCCCTTGGATGGATGACGAGCAGGCGCAGCTTGCAGACCGTGCGCGACTGGCGCACCAGGAAAACCGAACCGACGACCTCGCCGTCCATCTGCGCGATCCAGCAGCGTTCGCGCTTCGGCTGGAAATCGCGCACGAAGCCCGCCGCGATCTCCGCCACCAGCGCCTCGAAGGTCGCGTCGTAGCCGAACTCCTTCGCGTACAGCTCGCCGTGCAGCTGCACCACGCGGCCCATGTCGCCCGGCCGCGGCGGCCTGAGCTTGATGTCGGTTCTCTTTTTCACGGATACGCTCAGTTCGCCAGACCGCACCTGCCGTTGTTGATGACGACGGTGTCGTTGCGCGCCGGGATGCGGCAGCGGAACGAGACCACGCCGCCGTCGACCCAAATGTCGGTGGCGATGGATTCGCCGGGATAGACGGGCGAGGAAAAGCGCACGTCGAAGGCGGTGATCCTCGCGTGGTCGTAGGACGCTATCGATTGCAGGATCGCGCGGCACGCAACTCCGTAGGTGCACAGGCCATGCAGGATCGGCGCGGGGAAACCGACCCGCTTCGCCAGGTCGGGATCCGCGTGCAGCGGGTTGCGGTCGCCGTTCAGCCGGTAGAGCAGCGCCTGGTCCTTGCGCGTCGCGATGGTGGCCGTGGCGTCAGCCTTTCGACCGGGGATTTCGTGCGGCGCCGGTCCAGAGCCCGCAGGACCCCCAAAGCCGCCGTCCCCGCGCGCGAAGGTGGAGCCCAGCAGCGTGAACATCGGCTTGCCGTCCACGGCGGAGCGCACCGCGGTCTCGACATAGATCACAGCGCCCTTGCCCGGTCCCTTGTCATAGGCGGCCGTGACGCGCGCGTCGGCGATCAACTCGCCCTGCGCAGGCAAGGGCCGATGCAACGTGAGCCGCTGCTCGCCGTGCACCACCTTGGTGTAGTCGTAGCCGCAATCCTTAAGCAACGGCACCCGCGTCAGCACGGTGGCCATCGTGGGCACCGTTTTGAGAGTTTGCTTCTCAAAAACAAAAGCCAACTCGTTCGTGTCCATAGGATCGGCGCCCATGCCGATGCCGATGGCGTAGAGCATCGTCTCGCGGTCGGTGTAGCTGAAGCGGTCGCCCTCGCGCTTCAGGCCCATCAGGTGGTCGTAGTTCAGCGCCATCGTGGCTCCCTCAATCCAGTTCCAGGCCGTCCATGCCCGAATTTTTTCGCACCTTCGGCAGCATCTCGCGCAGCAGCTTTCCCGCCTCGACCGGATCGTCCACCTGAGGCACTTCCGCGCCGCGCCGCCAGCCTTCGCAGACGGCGATCCGCCCGACGCCTGCCTGGATGACGCGGCCGGTGATGTCCTGCGCCAGCTCGCTCGCCAGGTAAGTCACGACCGGCGAGACCCACTTCGGATCGCGCATCGCGCGCTGCTCGTCGTTCACCACGCGCAGGCCCTCGGTCATGCGCGTCTGCGCAGAGGGCGACACCGCATTCACTGTGACGCCGATGCGCTTCAATTCACGCGCGGCGATGATGGTGAAGGCCGCGATGCCAGCCTTGGCCGCACCGTAGTTGGTCTGCCCGACGTTGCCGTAGATGCCGGAAGTGGATGTGGTGTTGATGATCCGGCCCATCACCGGCTCGCCGGTCTTCTTCTGCTGCTCGCGCCAGTAGGCCGCGGCGTGCCGCGACGGCGCGAAGGTGCCCTTCAGGTGCACCTGGATCACCGCGTCCCACTCCTCCTCGCTCATGTTGACGAGCATGCGGTCGCGCAGGATGCCGGCGTTGTTCACCACGATATCCAGCTTGCCGTAGGCCTGGACCGCGCTGTCGATCATGTTCTTCGCGCCGTTCCACGAACTCACGTCGTCGCCGTTGACCATCGCCTCGCCGCCGGCCTTCCTGATATCGGCAACCGTCTGGGCGGCAGGCGACGCATCCTTTCCAGTACCGTCCACGTTTGCGCCAAGGTCGTTGACCACCACCTTCGCGCCGTTGGCCGCGAGCAGCAGCGCATGCTCGCGCCCCACGCCCCGTCCCGCGCCGGTGACGATCGCCACCCGCCCTTCGCACAATCTCCCCATCCCTTCCCCCTTTGGTTGGATCTATTTCCGGTCCGGATAGCTGACCGCCATTCCCGCGCGCACATCCTGCTGGATGCCGTATTGCGAAAACGGATACCTGAAACCGTTCTTCGCCAGCGCTTCCATACCGGCGATCGCCTTCTCCAGTTGCTCCGGCGGCAACGCCATCAGCATCTCATCGTCCAGCACGCCGCCATAGCGCCGTTCCGCAAAACAGGGGATCGACAGGCTCGGCTCGCGCGTGCGCAGCGCCCGGCCCCAGGAATCGGCGCAGGCCGACTCGCCCACCACGCTCCAGTCGAAGCGCTTGTAGCCTGAATACTGCAGGCCGTTGATGAAATAGATCATCGCGCCCGGCGTGGCATAGAACAACGCGATGTCGGGCGGGTCGAGCCGCCCCGAGGCCAGCGGCGCCACCGCGAGCGCCTTGTACTTGCCCGCCGGCACCACGTTCATCGCCTTCTGGTGCGCAGCCGCGTCCACCTGCGTCGCGAACCAAACGCCGGTCATGTGCTGTCCCGAGAACCACTTCTCGTCCTGCCCGCCCAGCCCCACCACCGAGCGGCACTGGTCGCCGACGAGGTCATCGGTGGTGATGCCGACCGTCCAGCCGAGCCGTGCCGCCTGCGCGACGATCTGGTCCAGCGTGTGCACCGACTTCGCCGGCCGGCGGATCTTCGGGATCGCTTCCATTTCCGCGACCGTCTCGTAGAGCTTCATGCCGAACGGGATCGAGCGCAGCCGCAGCAGGCCTTCCAGTTTCGCGATGAGTTCTTTCATGTCAGAACAGGGAATAGCCGCCGTCGATCAGGAACGTGTCTCCGGTGTGATAGCTGCTCGCGTCGCTCACCAGATACACTGCGATCGCGCCGAAGTCGGCGGGCTGGCCCCAGCGGCGCATGGGCACGCGGGGCAGCACCTTGTCGCGGAAGCGGTCCCAGTTGAGCGCCTTTTCGGTCATCGCGGTCTCGATCCAGCCCGGCAGGATGGCGTTGGCGCGGATGCCCTGGCGCGCGAATTCGACGGCCAGCGCGCGGATCATGGAGATGAGGCCGCCCTTGGTCGCGGCATAGTGTTCGCCGCGAGGCTGGCCGGAGATGGCGGCGAGGCTGGCGGTGCCGACCAGCGCGCCACCCAGCTTGTGCCCCGCCATATGGCGGGCAGCGGCGCGCAGCGTGTAGAAGGCGCCATCGAGATTGACCCGCGTCACGCGCTTCCATTCCGCCGTGGTCATCTCGGTGAAGGATTTGACCTCGGCGAGGCCACTGACGCCGGCGTTGGCGAAGCAAGCGTGCACCGGCCCGAGTTTCGCCACGGTCTCGGCGAAGCGCGCTTCGACCTGCTCTTCGTCCCCGACATCGCAGAGGAAGGAAATGGAACTCGAATTGAATTTCCTAATCTTTTCAAGCGCAATCCTGTTCTTTTCTACATTCGTACCCCAAATGCATACGGCGGCGCCGGCCTGCGCAAGCGCTTCTGCGAAACCGAGGCCGATGCCGCTGTTGCCTCCCGTGATCAGGGCGGTCTTGCCGGTGAGGTCGAAAGCTTTGTAGGTCATAATCTTTTCATCATGAACGAAAAAAACGATTTGCACCATGCCGCCCACGGCATAGGCCAGCCCGTCCAGCGCTACGAGGATCCGCGCCTGCTTCGGGGCGACGGCAACTTCATCGACGACTACGCGGTGCCGGGCATGGCGCACCTCGCCTACGTGCGCTCGCCGCACGCGCGCGCCCGCATCGTTGCCGTGGACGCGGCGCAGGCCCTCGCGGCCCCGGGCGTGCTCGGCGTCTACACGGTCGAGGACCTGGAGCGCGACGGCGTCGGCGCCATGGCGCCTTCGCTCAAGCGCACGCGGCCGGACGGCAAGCCCATGTTCTGGCGCGCGCACCCGGGCCTGGCGAAAGGCATCGCGCGCCACGTCGGCGATCCGGTGGCGATCGTCGTCGCCGCCACGCTGGCGCAGGCGAAGGACGCGGCCGAGCTGGTCGCGGTCGAGTACGACGCGCTCCCCGTCACCGACCCGGTCTGGGAAGAATGCGCCGACAACGTCAGCTTCGCCTTCGAGGTCGGCAACCATGCCGCCACCGAAGCCGCGTTCGCCGGCGCCGCGCGCGTGGTGAAGCGGCGCTACGTCGTTTCCCGGGTCCATGCCCAGTTCATGGAGCCGCGCGGCGCGCTCGGCGAATGGAATCCCGGCGAAGGCCGCTACACCCTGCACTGCGATACCCAGTATCCGCATCGCGTGCGGGAGATCCTGGCCGGCCTGCTCAAGGTGCCGGAGCAGCGCGTGCGCGTCGTGACCAAGGACGTCGGCGGCGGCTTCGGCGCCAAGGGCTGGGCGCACCTGGAGCACCGGCACGTGCTGTGGCTCGCGCGCAAGCTCGGGCGCCCGGTGAAATGGACCTGCGAACGCGGCGAGGCCCTGCTCGCGGACGAGCACGCGCGTGACGTGAGCTCCGAGATCGAGGCCGCGTTCGACGCCGGCCACCGCATCCTCGGGCTGCGCGTGCGCAACACCAGCGCGCTGGGCGCCTACGTCTCGAGCGACCGCAACCTGCTGCCGAGTTTCGCCAACCTGGGCTCGCTCGCCGGGATGTACGCCATTCCGGCGGCGCACGTACGCGTCACCGGAGTATTCAGCCACACCGGCGCGCTTGCCGCCTACCGCGGCAATGGCCGGCCGGAGGCGATCTACTTCCTCGAGCGGCTGCTGGACGATGCCGCGCGCGAGCTCGGTGTCGACCGCATCGAACTAAGGCGCCGCAACCTGATCCCGCCTTCGGCAATGCCCTACAAGACTGCCATTCAGTTTACGTACGACTGCGGCGAGTTCGAGAAAGGGTTGGACGAAGCTCTTGCGCTTTCGAAGTGGTCTGATTTTCCTTCCCGGAGGGAAAAATCGAAATCTAGAGGAAAACTTAGAGGCATCGGCCTTTCCAACGCCATCGAGCGCGCCGCCGCGCCGGGCATGGAGTACGCGGAAGTCCGATTCGATCCCACCGGCGATGCCACACTCATGGTCGGCACCACGAACCAGGGCCAGGGCCATGAAACCATGTACCGGCAGATCGTCGCTTCGCGCCTCGGCCTTGAGCCCGGCAGCGTGAGCGTGGTCGAAGGCGATACCGACGCGGTCGCCTACGGCGCCGGCAGCTTCGGCTCGCGCTCGGCGGCCATCGGCGGCACCGCGCTGTGGCTCGCCGCGGACAAGATCATCGAGAAGGGCAAGCGCATCGCCGGGCACCTGCTCGAATCCGCGCCGACCGACATCGCCTTCGAAGAGGGCCGGTTTTCCATCGCCGGCACCGACCGCGGCGTGTCCATCAGGGAAGTGGCGCGCGCCTCCTTCGCCTTCGGCAACCTTCCCAAGGGTGTAGAACCCGGCCTGTTCGAGCACGCCACGTTTTCGCCGGCGCAGGAAACCTTTCCCAACGGCACGCACGTGTGCGAAGTCGAGGTCGACCCGGACACCGGTGCGATCGAGCTCCAGCAGTACCTGGTGGTGGACGACGTCGGCACCGAGATCAATCCGCTGACGTTGAAGGGCCAGGTGATCGGCGGCGTGGCGCAGGGCCTGGGACAGATCCTGATGGAGCAGGTCGTCTACGACGCCGAGGGCCAGCTGCTCTCCGGCTCCTTCATGGACTACGCCATGCCGCGCGCCGGGGACCTGTGCAACGTCGAGATCGGCCACAACGCGGTACCGACGAAGCTCAATCCGCTGGGCGCCAAGGGCGCGGGCGAAGCCGGCTGCGTCGGCGCGCTGGCCGCGGCGATGAACGCGATCGTGGATGCCATCGGCACGGAAAACATCGAGATGCCCACCACGCCCGAGCGCGTGTGGCAGGCGCTGCGCCGAAAACGCAGCTGATCAGTTCGCGGTGATCTTCGCCTGCTTGACCACCCTGGCCCAGGTATCGGTCTCCAGCTTGCCGAACGCGGCGAGCTCCTCCGGTGTGCCGGGCGCCGGCTCGACACCCTGCTTGGCGAGCAGCTCCTTGACCTCGGCGGTGCCGAGCGCCTTGACGATCTCCCGGTTGAGACGGAGGACGATGTCCTTCGGCGTCTTCGCCGGCGCGTAGTAGGCGTACCAGTTGGTCGCCTGGTAGCCGGGGTAGAACTCCGCCACCGCGGGCACATCGGGCATGAACTGGTCGCGCTTCGGGCCGGTCACGGCCAGCGCCTTCGCCTTGCCCGCCTTGACGTGCCCGCCGGCGGCGACCGGCGTCGCCATGTAGGCCGAGATCTGCCCGCCGAGCATCGCCGTCATCGCCGGGCCGCCGCCCTTGAAGGGCACGTGCACGAGGTCGATGCCCGCCATCATCTTCAGCAGCTCCCCCGCCAGATGGCCGGCGCCGCCGATGCCGGAAGAGCCGTAGGTGTACTTGCCGGGACTGTCCTTGGCGAGCTTGATGAACTCGGCGAACGTGTTCGCGGGCACCGAAGGATGCACGACGACCAGGTTGGGAAACACCACCGCCATGCCGATCGGCGCGAGGTCCTTGAGCGGGTCGTAGGCGAGCGGCAGGAGATGCGGGTTGACCGCGATCGCGCCGACGTTCGCGAGGTAGATCGTGTAGCCGTCGGGCGGCGCCTTCACCACGAGGTCGGAGGCAATGTTGCCGCCGGCGCCGGACTTGTTGTCGGTCAGGACCTGCTGGCCGAGCTGGTCGCCGAGCGTCTTCGCGATGATGCGCGAGACGGTATCGGTGCCGCCGCCCGGCGCGAAGCCGACGATGGTCGTGATCGGCCGGCTGGGAAACGGCGCCTGCGCCGCCGCGCTCCCCGCAAACAGCGCCACCAGTGAAATACAGAGGATTTTCTTCATCTCAGTCCGCCTTTGCGCCTGAATCCTTCACCAGCCGCGCCCACAGCTTCGCGTCTTCCGCGAGGAACGCGGCAAAATCCTCGGGCGATTTCGAGCCCGAGGTCTCCGTGCCTTCCCTCTCCAGCATCTTGCCGAGCGCCGGCTGCGCCAGCACCGCGGCGGTGGCGTCGTAGAGCTTCTTCACGATGTCCTTCGGCGTGCCGGCCGGAAAAAAGAATCCGTACCAGAAGGAAATCTCATAGTCCGGCAGCCCCGCCTCCGCCATGCCCGAAACGCCGGGCACCAGCGGCGTGCGCTGGCGGCTGGTGACGGCAAGAGCCTTGAGCCTGCCCGATTGCACATGGGGCAAAACCGAGGGCGGCGTGGCGAACGAAAGCTGGACGTCGCCCGCGAGCAGCGCCGCGACCGAGGGCGCGCCGCCCTTGTACGGGACGTGCACCATTTCCACGCCCGCGAGGCGCATGAACAGCACGGCCGCCAGGTGCGGCGCGGAGCCGTTGCCGGAAGTGCCGTAGTTGAGCTTGCCCGGCGCCTTCTTTGCCTGCGCGATCAGCTCGCGCAGGTTGGAGACCCCGACGCTGGCATGCGCCGCCACCACCAGCGGCGAGGAACTGACCTTGCTCACCGGCAGCAGGTCGCGTTTCGAATCGAAGCTCGCTTTCGGGGTGAGCAGCGGGTTCACCAGGATGCTGGAGGGGCTCGCGATCAGGACGGTGTAGCCGTCGGGCGCGGCCTTGGCCACGTACTCCGCGGCGATGCTCGAGCCGGCCCCGGCGCGGTTCTCGATCACGATCGGCTGGCCGAGTTCCTTCGTGAGGCCGTCCTGGAAGGCGCGCGCGACGAAATCCGCCGCACCGCCCGGCGCGAAGCCGACCACCAGCTTCACCGGCCGGGAAGGATATGGCTGGGCTGCAGCCAGCGTGGGCAACAGCAAGAGCAGCAGGACAAACCACGGGGATCGATTGGACATGGGCAGGAGATTGTCTCTTCGCGGTTTAGCGGACGTTGGCCAGCCGCTGGTTGGCCATCGCGAGGCGGTCGACGACGTTGCGCGTCAGCGCGCGCGTGAGGTGCAACTGCCCGCCGGTGCTTACTTTTTCCATCGCTGCGAGCTCGAACTCGGCCATCAGCAGGTCGGTCATCGCGTCGGCGGTGGCGTGGCGCGGCAGCTCGCCGCCCCAGATGTAGGCCATGTCGCCGAAGAACTCGCCCGCGCCCACCATGTTGATGAGGCGCCCGCCGCGCACGATCTTGACCTCGCCCTTGGCGGCGAAGAAGAAGCTGGTGCCCGGCTCGTTCTCCTTCACGATATTGGTCGCCCTGGGCACGCGCGACCACTTGCCGGCGCGCGCCAGTTCCCAGATCTCGGCATCCGACAGCGCCGACAGGATCGGCACGCGCTTCAGGGAAACGAATTTCTCCGAGTCCGGGATCGCGTCGGGCGGCAGGACCAGCGCGCCGAGGCGCGAGAGTTCGATCGCGAGCTCGTTCCAGGTCGTGAAGCGGTGCTCGGGCCGCTTGCCGAGCAGCTTCAGCATCGCCATGTCGATGTCCTTGGGCAGCCCCTTGCGCAGGCTCGAGGGAGGCGCCGGATTCTCGGTGAGGATCTTCTTCACCAGGCCTTCCAGCGTATCGGCGACGAACGGGCGCTTGCCGGTCAGCAGCTCATAGAGCACCACGCCCAGCGAATACATGTCGCTGTGCAGCGTCAGTTCCTTGCCTTCGATCTGCTCGGGCGACATGTAGAAGGGCGAGCCCATGGCGGCGGTCTGCACCGCCTGGCTCTTCCTGAGGAAGGCGGCGCCGAAATCCGCGATCTTCACGTCGGTGCCCTCCACGATCATGATGTTGGCGGGCTTGATGTCGCGGTGCACGATGCCCTGCGCGAAGGCGTAGTCGAGCGCGCCGCAGCACTTGAAGCCGATCTGCAGCACGTCCTCCACCGGCAGAAGCTTGTCGGGCTTGACGAACTGCGCGAGGTCGCCGCCGCTGACGATTTCCATCGCGATGTAGCCCGAATCCGCCTCGACCACGGCATCCAGGATCGCGACGATGTGCGGATGGCGCAATTTTCCGGCGAGGGAGGCCTCGTTCAGGAACTGCGAGCGGTACACCGTGCCGAACTCCGGGTCGCGGAACACCTCGGGCTCGATGGTCTTCAACGCCACGTCCTTGCCCGTGAAGGTGTCCTTGGCAAGGTAGACGGTCCCGGTCGCGCCCTTGCCGAGCAGCGTCTGGACGTCGTACTTGCCGACCTGGAGGCTCAGGTCGAGCTTGAATTCTTCGGCCATGCGCTTGAATTTACCTCAATTTGCGCCAGCCGCCGTTACATCTGGAAACACTTCATTACCAGAAACTCCCGCCGGCGGCGGGCCGCGGCGCTATCCTGCGAGGCGAAGAGGTGCCCATGAAAAAGTCCAAGACACTGATTGCCCTGGCCATCGCCGCCGCCGGCCTGGTTGCCGCCGAGAGCGCGCTCGCCCAGCATCGCCGCCACCATCACCACCATCATCACGGCGCCCGCGTATCGATCGGTTTTGCCTTCGGCGTGCCGCTCGCCGCGTACGGCTACTCCTACTTTCACCCGCCCTATGCGTACTATCCGAGGTATTACCCCGCGCCGGTAGTCATACAGCAGCAGCCGACCGTCTACGTCGAGCAGAATCCGGCGCCCGCGCCGGCCGTGCCGCCCGCGCCCGCCGCGTACTGGTATTTCTGCGCCGATTC
>CXWL01003120.1_pt1 | contig 95537 bp, 73 predicted proteins | sample 590931 | NCBI WGS metagenome assembly CXWL01 (sample SAMEA3498368, study PRJEB10139) | groundwater metagenome | biome: water well; material: biofilm material | place: Germany | collected 2015-04-27 | reverse complement strand
AGACCGCGATACCCCTGTTTTCATCACTGAAAACGGCACCGAATTTATAATGCGATTGCCCTGTGGGGGTGTGGCCATTGCTGGCCAATCCTGACTTTTTGTGAATCCGCGGCTTCGAGCTATGATAACGGCATGGTACAAGCGATTAAACAAACGGTGACCATTCAGCCCGGCGGACGAATCGAAGTGCTCTCTAGTGAGTTTCCTGTCGGCGCCCAAGTGGAAGTTATCGTATTGGTTGACCGGGATATGCCCCTCAAGCGTTACTCCGACCTCATTGGTTCGGGTCGAGGCACGTTTGCAACGCCAAGCGACGCTGACGCATTTCTCGGCCAGGAGCGCGATGCGTGGAGCCACTAATACGCGCGCTCGGATCGACCGTTTATATCGATGCCAACATCGTAATTTATGCGGTTGAAGGATTTCCGGCATTTCAAACGGTTCTGCATGCATTGCTTCAGTGCGTAGACGACGAGAAGCTTCGTCTCGTTACGAGTGAATTGACCCTCGCCGAAGTGTTGGTAAAACCAATCGAGAATCGAGATTCTGTAATTCAGCAAGCATATCGGGACTTCCTGGAGCCGACCTCACAAGTCGCAGTAGTTCCAATCAGTCGTACGATCTTGGAAAGCGCAGCACGTACCCGAGCAGAAACGGGAATGAAGCTTCCGGACGCTATTCACGTCGCTACGGCTAAACAACATGAGTGCACTTCATTCCTCACCAATGATCGACTGATTCGTTCTATGACAGATATCCCAGTGATGCGCATCAACGAGCTCAGTGGCTTGCAAGGATAAGTTTTGCGTTTCGATGTCCCAGGCCCCAAAAAACATCCGTGTGATCGTCGGGTTGGAGATTCACGTTCAACTCCGTACCCGGACGAAACTTTTTTGCGGCTGCCCGGTGCGTAACGATGCCCCGCCCAATTCGTGCGTGTGCGAAGTGTGCCTGGGGCATCCCGGCTCACTACCGGTGATGAACGAGCAGGCGTTGCGGCTGTCCGCGCTGGCGGGCTTGGCGCTCAACGGTTCGATCGTGGGCCGCACGAAATGGGACCGCAAGAGTTACTACTACCCGGACATGCCCAAGAACTACCAGATCAGCCAGTACGACCGGCCGCTGGCCGCGAACGGCTGGTTCGAGTTTGACGTCGCCGGCGAGAAGCGGAGGGTGCGAATCCGGCGGGCCCACCTCGAAGAGGATGCGGGCAAGAACATTCACGACACGCCCGGCGGAACGCTGGTGGACCTTAACCGAGCCGGCACACCGCTTCTGGAAATTGTGACCGAGCCGGACATCGCCTCGGCGGATGAGGCGTATGTTTTTTGCACGGAGTTGCAGCGATTGGTGGTCCATCTGGGCGTGAGCGAAGCCAACATGCAGAAGGGGCAGATGCGCTTCGAGCCGAACATCAACGTCGCCATCGAGCAGGATGGGCGCGAGGTGCGTACGCCCATCGCGGAGGTCAAGAACCTCAACAGCTTTCGCTCCGTTCGTCAGGCCGTCGAGTACGAGGCCCGCCGCCAGTTCGACGAATGGCAGCAGAACCCGGACTACGTCATGGGCAAGAGTCCCAACGAAAATCGAGGTTGGGACGCCGAACGCGGGGTAACCGAGTTCCAACGGGGCAAGGAAGGCGCCCACGATTACCGCTACTTTCCTGAGCCGGATTTGGTGCCAGTCGATGTTACTGAAGAATTCGCGGCGACCGTGCGGCAAGGCCTCGTGGAACTGCCGGTGTTGCGGCGCCGCCGGCTCATCGAACAATATGGATTGCCGCTCAAGGACGCGGACACGCTGGTCGATCACCGCCTGACGGCCGACTTGTTCGATGAAGTCATCAGTGCGGGCGGGCCGGCGGATATTGTCGGCAAACAGTTCATCAACGCCTGGCTCAAGTTGGCCAATGATCGCGGCGTGGGCGTCACCGAGCTGAACGTCGATGCGGCGCGGATGGCCCAGCTCGCCATGATGACACGCGATGGCACCGTAAGCGCCACCGCCGCCACCCAGCTCGCCGAAGCCATGTTGACTCGCTGCGATCCTCCCGCGGCAATCGCCAGGGAGCTTGGTCTCGTGCAGGTCCAGGACGAAGGCGCGACTGCCGCCTGGGTTGCGGAGGCGTTCGCGGCCAACGAGCAAGCGGTTCGCGACGCGTTGGCCAACCCCAAGAAAATGCAAGCTGCCGCCGGCTTCCTCCGCGGCCAGGTGATGAAAATCTCCGGCGGCAAAGCCGACCCCAAACTCGTGGGAACGCTCATCGAACGGGAACTGGAAAAACGCCGACCCCCATCCAATGCGTGACAACTTTGGTGAGTCCGACGGCTATGATTCTACCGGTCATCCCGAAATTACTGATGTCGGTGGCAGTGCTCATCACTGGGGCGGCACTTGCCTGGTTTTATCTTCGTAAGAACCCGGCATCGGCGAATCCGCGATATCTTTTCGTCGGGCATCGACCCTGGCGGAAAGTCGGAGCGGCGATGTGCCTGCTTATTTCGGTCATGTTCGTGCTGGGAATCTACGCGGTGGACATCCCCGACCGGCCTGTCCCCTATGCGCTGTACTGGATCATCATGTTGGGATTGGTCGTGTGGCTGTTCGTTTTGGCCGTCCGCGATATCATGTACACTCGTGAACTCGTTCGGCGCAGGCGACTCGAAATGCGCAACCGCGCCGCCGCCGAAGCGATGGATATTCCGACGAGCGAAAACGGGGACCTCCAAAGATGAATACAACGGCCTTGATCGCCATGGTGCTCGGCTCTGTGATGGTCTTTTATGGTTCGAGTTGCACCCCGCCCAGACCCGATGAGTTGGACAAGCTGGGATCGATCGACGTGTCGATCTACAATGCGAATTTTCGCCTTTGGGTCGCGGACGACTCGTCGGAACAACAAAATGGTCTGATGTTCGTCACCGCCGAGCGCATGGCCCCGCTTCCCGACGGCACCCAACGCGGCATGATCTTCGTCTTTGACCACGAGCAGAATCTCAACTTCTGGATGCGCAACACCATCATCCCGCTCGACATTGCCTATCTCAATTCCTCCGGCGTCGTGGTGGCCACGCACACCATGGCCGCGCTCGACGAACGTCCCAATCAATATCCGTCCGGTAAACCGGCTCGCTTCGCCATCGAGGTCAGCGCGGGCGTCTTTGCGGACCTGGGCCTCAAGGCCAGCGATCGAATCGCCCTTCCCGACACACTCCTTAAGCGCCGCCCCTAGAAACCCGTTGAACCATACGACGCCGTGCCGGCTACAAGACCTATAATTCTTGGGCACACCCTGGCTCTGCCGAGTTGGAGTTGGCGCCTCGTTGGCGGGCGAGCGGGATTCTGTCTCAACTGGCGATTATGCAATTACTATTCGTAAATCCATCGAACCGTACCTTGCCCGAAGCGCTCACCGGTGCGGGGAGCGATTGCGGTTGGACGGTCTCTCGCGCCTCAAACTATCACCAGGCTCTAGAAACCGCCGGACACGAAACCGTCGATGCTGCCATTGTGCCCGCTCCGCCGCCTGGATCGGTGAACGAATTTCGTGAGTTCGACAACCTGCTGCGAATTCTCGATTCTCGTCGGATCGCCACGCTCATCCTCTCGGACAGCGCCTCGCCGGCAGTCGAGGATTCACGTTCTCTGCTGGAAACGGTTCGAACGGACATTTCCGCAGCGGAGCTACGCGGCCGGCTGGCCATGATCGCGCGATATCATGGTCTGGTGAAGCGACTCGAACAGGAACTGAACAACATGGAGCGGCTCAGCAAGCGGCTCAATCTCCACTTTCGCGACATCGATCAGGAAATGCGGCTGGCCGGGCGACTGCAACGCGACTTTCTGCCCAACACCCGCGAGCCGATCGGGAACTTGCGATTCGCTTCGGTGTTCCGCCCCGCGTCGTGGGTTTCAGGCGACATGTTCGATATTTTCCGCATCGATGAGACTCATTCCGGGATTTACATTGCCGATGCGGTGGGACACGGGATGGCCGCGGGACTGCTGACCATGTTCATCAAGCGGGCCATTGTCCCCAAGCGAATCGACGCGTCCGGATATTCCGTTTTAAGCCCGTCGGAGATCATCGCCGCGCTCAACGACGCGCTGGCCGAGCAGTCGCTACCCCAGTGCCAGTTCGTGACGGCGTGTTACGCGCTCATCAACCATCAGACGCTCGATTTCCAGTTCGCCCGGGGCGGCCACCCCTACCCCATTCTGATCACGCGCGACGGAATCGTCAGCGAAGTGAAAACGCCGGGCGGGCTGCTCGGGCTGTTCAAAGGGGAGGAGTTTGCGGCTCATCATTCGACGCTGCGGACGGGCGACAAGGTGATTTTCTACACCGACGGAATCGAACTGGCGTTCGCCTCCGACGACCCGCTTGGGCAGTCGATGCCCACCCACATGCGTTTTTTTGAACAACACGCCAGCATGCCCATCAACGATCTGATGGCCTGCATGGAGCGCCACCTCGACGGACAAAACGGCTCGCTTCACCCCGCCGACGACGTTTCGCTCATCGGCCTGGAAGTGATTTAGAGCGTCTATCAATTAAGCACAATTCTCGCAAAACTGTCCGCTCCTTTACCGTCGCGGCTCTGTTTTTTTCCGCGTCTCTGCGAGAGCAAGAATTGACCTGAATTGCTTAAGCGAGTTCAATCAACATTCGAATGACCGTCACCTACGTGCTCATGCAAAACCTCAAGCGCAATCCGATGCGCACGGTTCTTACCGCGGCGGCGTTTGCGCTGCCCATGGCCGTATTCGTGGCCGCCATCTCGCTGGTGGTCACTTTCATCAAGGTCGGCCAGAACAACGAACGGGAGCTTCGCCTGGCGGTGCGCCACCGCACTTCGCTGATCATGCAACTTCCCCAGGGCATACGACGCAAGATCGAGGCGCTGGACCCCGATCACCAGCGGTTGCGCGCGGTGTGCGGAATGCGGTGGTTTGGAGGTCACGTCCCCGAAACGAAAAACACGCTCACCAGCCTGGCCGCCGACACCGACACCTTTCCCATCGTACATAGCGATTTGGGCCTGACCCAGGCGGAAATCGAAACGTGGAGCGAGGATCGCATGGCGGCGGTGTCCGGGCCCGATCCCGCCGCGCTCTATGGCTGGAAGGCGGGCGACCGGGTGGTGCTGGAGGGCTCCACCCCCCCGTATATGCAACTGGAATTTCACCTGGTGAAAATCGTTCCCAACAAGGACAAGAGCAATAACTTCTGGTTCCGGCGCGAATATCTTGTCGAATCCCTGAAAGAGCGGGGAATTGAAGATACACAGTGCAATATTTTCTGGATCAAGTGTCAGTCGGCCCAGGCGCTTCGCTCGTTGCAACAGGAGATCGACGCCACCTTCGCCAACAGTCCGGACGCAACCAAGTCAGAGGACGAGAACGCCTTCGGGGCCAACTTCGTCCAGGCGATGGGAGACATTCCTGGATTAATGCGAACGATGGCCATCGTGGTGGTGTGCATCGTGGCGTTGGTGGCGGGCAACACCATGATGATGAGCTTTCGGGAGCGGACCCGCGAGCTGGCCGTGTTCAAGGCGATAGGGTTTCCCGCGGGGCGGATTTTTCGGATTGTCCTCGCGGAAAGCATCATGCTTGCCTTTGTGGGTTCCTCGGCCGGCATTATCCCGGCGGCTCTCATGCTGTACTATGTGCCCATCAAGGGTCTTCGCATGGGTCCGGTGGGAAGCCTGGAACTGTCTCCTTCCGCCGTGGTGATATCGTTGATCATCGGAGTGCTGGTCGGGTTCGCGGCCGGCATATGGCCCGCGTACCAGGCAATGCGTCTTCAGACGGTTCAGGCGCTTCGAAAAGTGGGATGAGCAATCCTCCCAGGAAGTTCGCCGGAGAAGCTGTGCGTCCATTTCTTCGCCAAACCCTACCGACCATCATCCAATGCACGACGGGGTTGGTCCGGCTCGCTAACCATGCCCCATCGGTACACCGCAAGTGCCGTTAGCGCAACGAGAAGGAGGTAAATCGGCACCAGGTAGCGCACGCGTACCACAATTGCCGCGCATCCTGCCAACCCGAAGACGATTGCGATGGCGTAGCTCAGGCGCACGACCTTTCGGACCGGCCAGCCGCGATCCACCAATTGATCGTAGAAGTGGCTGCGGTCGCCTTGCATGAGCGGTCGATGATGCCGCCAGCGACGCAGAAGTGTCAGGACCATGTCGGCCAGCGGCAGGCCGAACACCATGACGGCCCCCATCATCCAGCGAACGCCGCTGGACTTCGCAAACAGCAATAGCAGGGTCGCCGCCGTGATACCCAGCAGCATCGACCCGGCGTCCCCCATGAAAATCGTGGCCGGGTTGCGGTTGTACGGCAAAAACCCCAGCGTCGCCCCCATCATCGCCAGCGAAAGAACCACGCGCTGGACATCCAACGGATCCCATTGGCTCCACAAGTGCATGTGTACGGCAAGAACCAGGAAGCCGCCGGCCATGATCGCCAAAACGCCGGAGCACAAACCGTCCATTCCGTCGATCAAGTTGGTCGCGTTGCATGCTCCGGCCACAATGAACCAGGTAATGGGAACGGAGCACAACAGCACCAACCATGGCGGCATAGCCGGCTGCGGTCCGATGGCTTTGAAAACCAGGCGAAATGTGTCGTCGCCCACGCCGGTTGCGAGGAGCAGCGCTGTAGCCAACGTGAGACCGACAAGCTTCTTTTTGGGAGACATGGCCCGAAGATCGTCCAGCAACCCCAGGAGGGTCGCCGCGGCGCCGGCGAGCAAAATGCCCAACATGTTTCGGATATCGAATCCCGGACTCCCTTGCCCGGCACTTCCGAAAACCGTCAGGGCAAAAATCAGCCCCCCGGCCCAGCCCGCAAAAATCGCCACACCGCCGAGGTATGGAACCGGACGCTTATGAGGCTTTAGCCGGTCGTCGGGCCGGTCCACGATGTTGCGGCGTCGTGCGTAGGCCCGGCATAGCGGGGTCGCCACGAGCGAAACGACAAACGAACAAACGAGGATGGGCCAATAGGCCTGGACGATTTGCGCAATCGAAAGACATTTTTGCGGCAAAGGTTTTCTCCGCAACGAAGCACGCCGCCGCGTTAATCAACTGGGCACATGCAAGTTATCAGAGTAGGGCTCAGGCTACAATTGCCGCCGATAATCATGCCTCGTAGAATCGTCCCCGCAAGGTGACAAACACTCATCGAATGACAGGGCCAATGTCTTAAGCGAGTCGCCTTTTTATCATTCCGATGCTTTGCCAGAAGGCCTTTTTTTGGCCGGGTGTCCGAGAATTCATCGCATGCAGAAGCTAGATTCAGGAGCCCCAAGCGACGTTTCCACGACCAACGCTGAATTCAACCTTCCAACGATCCATCGCACATCATGCGCAGATTATTGCAACGCAGCACGGCAAGCGCGTCACAATGAATTCTGGTGGTATTTCAACGGTCTGGCGCCGTATCGAGGGTTCAGTAAGCCCTTCCACGACGGAGCGGGTCGGTGGTGGTACCGCGTGAAACCGGCGTTTGCCTGGCCGGTGGATTTCTTCCAGCCATTGAGCGTCGAGCCAAGCGGGCGCGGTTTTAGACGCCTGCTGGGGTGGCAATACCCCGTGGCTGAAGGTCGGCACAACTCAACCGTTCACATGAACGTCATACTTGATCTAACTGGGTACGCTATGAGCAGCGTAGAGGACAGCAAACGACGAGCAATCCGCAAAGGAATGCGCGCCTTGGAAGTGGTAGCCCTCAAGCCCGACGAACTTGCTTCCGCGAGTGCTGCTCATGAAGTCTGGAAGAGCCATACCCAGCGCACGGGCTGGAATTCCGCTCTGTCGCTGGATCGCTTCGCGGCGAGTTGGGTCGAACTGGGACAGTGGCCGGGGACCACGGTTCTTGCGGCGCGAGCCAAAGGAGGACCGATTTGTGCCTGGCTCATTGCCCGGTGGATCGATGATGCCGTCTACTTTGATACACTCGCCTCACACACCGACCGACTCGAAGATCGACCCAACGATCTGATCGCGTTTTCGTGCCTGAAGGCCGCGGCCGAACAAGGCGCCAAGCGAGCGCACTATTCACTCAAGAGTAACATCCCATCGCTTGAAGCTTTCAAGCAATCGCTCGGGTTTGAAGCAAAGGCCTTCCCGGCTCACCTTCGCCTGCGATATCCCGTGCGAATCGGACTACATCTTCTTCGACCCCGTCTTTACGCCCGCCTGCGAGGAGAAGCGTCGGCTGATTCGATTCCGCCGACAAACCCGACAAGTTCGTGAATGTATACGTCAACGGCGCAAGACCAGCGACCGGTACTCGTCAACCTGGCGCCGCCACACGTCTTTCTGATCAAAATTCTTGCAAACCCACTCCCGCCCCGCGCGGCCCATCGCCTCACGCAACGACGGGTCACGGGCTAGTCGGGCAAGCGCATCCTTTAAGGCGGCCACGTCCGCAATGGGCACTTGCAGACCGGTTAGTCCGTCGATCACGGCATCGCGCGCGCCGGTCGCGTTGGTCGTGACCGCGGGAATGCCCATGGCCGCCGCCTCCAGTAACACAGCGCCAAAACCCTCCCGAAACGTGGGCAACACAAAGATGTTCATCGCGGCCATGTATGGAACCACGTCGGACTGCCAACCAACGTGGCGCACACCGCGATGTGTGGAGATGAAAGTGATTGCCTCGTCAGATGGTCGATCCCGTTCCTCGTAACCCCCTACGATTAACAGCACTGATTGTGGAAACTCCTCGTTCACCGTCTTGAATGCCTGGGTCAACTCCTCAATACCTTTATCGCGTGTCATCCGGCCCACAAAACCGAAAACCACCGCATCCGGAGCGATTCGATACTTCTCGCGGATGGCCGATCCTGCCGCGCATTTCTCTGGTGCGAAGCGAACCACATCGATCCCATTGCTACTACCGGATCCCAGCACTCGAATGGACTCCGGCTCTCCCAAACCGTCCCTGGATACCTGATCGCGCACTGAATTTGAAATAGCCAGCGTGACGTCTGCCAGCCGACATGGGACCCAAGTCGCAGCCCGTAGTATTGCACCCTGCACACCGGTTTTTCCTTCGTACGCCAAACCCCGCAACAAATGCACCAGGGAGCCCGAACGTGCAAGCCATGTCGCGACCGACCCCAGTAACGCCGCTTTGGGCGTGGATACTTCGGTGATATCAAATTTCTCCGCTCGCAGGAAACGATAGAGTTGCACGACAGCTCGAAGGTCTGTCCAGGGCGTAATGGCGCGAGTGAGTGGAAATGTTTTGAGGCAAACTCCGCGGGCGCGGATGGCCTCGTCTAACTCGGATGGCGCACAAACCACTGTAATCTCAAAACCGTTTGCGGTGAAGTATTCCAACCTTCCGGCATAAAGGATTTGAATCGATTTGCCGATGGTAGCCATGAAGCACAGGCGGATCTTCCGTGGCTGGTGGAGCTGGTTCGCCATCCTGGTCGCGGCGACTTGAATGGACGTGGGGGACTGATCGTTCGGCATGCATGCGCTATAATTTCTTGATTGGCGCAAGTCAAGTTATGACGGCAGGCGATTGAACGACATCGGCGAATGCAATGAAAGTATTGGTTACTACGGAATCCCGCTTCGACCGCACACCGGACGGCTGCGTATGGACGACTGGTTGGGCTGACTATTCATTCTGGAAACGCTATCTCGACGTGTTCGAGGAGGTTTGTGTGGTGGCACGCGTCCGCCAGGCGGCTTCACCGCCGACAGCGTCCGTTCGGGCGGACGGCCTGGCCCTGACTTTCAAGCCCCTTCCCTACTACATCGGGCCTTGGCAGTTCGCACGCCGCTATCACGCTTTGCGTTGCGCTGTCCGCGACGCCGTGCGCCCGCCTGCCGCGGTCATTCTTCGCGTACCTGGAACGATCGGGACGCTCGTGGAGGAGGCTGTGCGTGACACCGGCAGACCGTTTGCTGTCGAAGTCGTTGGCGACCCGCGTCAAGTTTTCAAACCCGGGGGTGTGCCAACGCGACTACGACCGTTTTTTCGATGGTGGACGCCTCGCGCGCTGCGCCGCCAGTGCGCAACGGCCTGCGCTTCGGCCTATGTGACGGCCAAGACGTTACAGCAGCACTACCCTCCCGCAGCACACTTCTTTTCGACCGGCTGCTCGGATATCGACCTTGGCGATGAGGCCTTTGTCGATTGTCCCCGTCCGCCCCAGGCGGCTTCCGAACCCTGGCGCATTCTCTTGGTCGGCTCGCTCGAACAGCTCTACAAAGGACCGGATGTGTTGGTCGAGGCCACCGCCAAGTGCGTGGCGATGGGGCTGAAAGTATGCGTCACGATTGTCGGAGACGGCCGATACCGCGCCCAACTCGAAGAACTCGCCCGCACGTACGGTGTAGCGCCTCAAGTGTGCTTCGCGGGGAAGCTCCCGTCAGGTGCCGCGGTGCGCACCCAATTGGACGACAGCGACCTCTTTGTGCTTCCGTCGCGCACCGAAGGTCTGCCTCGGGCTCTATTGGAGGCAATGGCCCGGGCCCTCCCCTGCGTCGGTTCTTCCGTCGGCGGGATTCCGGAATTACTTTCCCCGTCTGAACTCGTCACCGCCGGCGACAGTTCCGCCCTGGCCCGCAAACTGCAAGAGGTTTTGACCGATCCGCAGCGCCTCGCCCGGCTCTCCGAAGAAAACCTGTCGAAAGCCCGCGAGTTCCACCGCGATGTTCTAAGACCCCGTCGGCGGCGGTTCTACGAGGTTGTGAAGGAAGCAACACTCACTTGGCTTGCTCGTACGCATTGATTCGCTAACGGAACTGTGACCACGAGCGCCTGCTTGGTCAGAGTTTTTCAGTCGTGATTCGCGGTATAGCGAACTCGGACACCGTTGAGCGCCTTGGTGGAAGCGGCATCAAGTCGACCGCCGTGCGGGTTGATTACGGTGAAGGCGCCGGTGACGGCGGGGTTTTCGGTGCCAGCACCCGCCCCCTTTGCTTTTGCAAAGGGACGGTCCTTGTCGTCGTAAACGTAGCAGTTCACGAACTCGATTACGCCTTTCTGAGCGGCAGCCGCTTCTTGGAGTAGCTCCAAATCGATCGGGGTCTCCCGGATCCGCAGGGCGACGTTACGCCACTTGCAGTTGATAAACCGGAATCTCAATGGGGACGCGTTATTCCAAACACAAAACACGCCTGGATAATCAATGTTTTCGCAAGTGCAGTCCTGAAATTCAACCGTGCCGCGTGGCCGTTTATCCGTCTTCAGCAGCCCCAGGATGCCCAGCGATTGGGGACCCCGAATGAGACAGTTGACGACCTTCACTGAAACGGGCATGGACCGTTCGTCAAGACGGCTTAACCCGACCGCAAACCCGCCGCCGGCGTTGTTTTCGGCCACACAATTCCGCGCTTCGATGTCGACAAGAAGGTCGCTGGCGTCCGCCGGCTCGAAGTCGATGCCGGCCTGCGGAGACGTGCCGCGCGTGTCTCGAATCAGGCAGTTTTCAATGCGCACGGTTTCGGCCGATACGACGCTGATTCCCTGGCGAAAGTTGTCGGCCAGGACACAATCCTTGATGTCAATCCTCCGGCACGGAATGCGGCGGCTGTCCCATGTGGGGCCCAGGTAGATTCCGTCGCCGCCGGAGCTTTGCAGGGTAAGCCCTTGAACCGTCACGTCGGTTGCACCGAACAATCCTAATACATGACGGAACTCCGACTTCTCGTAATACCGTTCGCGGTATTCCTCCTTCCGCATTCGTAAGACGGCTCCGTATCCGCGCAGCGCAACTTGATTGATCTCCTGGCCGCGAAACAGACAGTCCTGCGGGCCGTGGAAATCACCCTTTTTCGCAACCACAATCACTCCGGGCTCGAATTCGATCTCCTGTCGACTCGACAGCCGAAGCGGCCGAACGTTCCAATCCGCGCCCACGTAGGGAACGACGACCCTGGCGGCGCCGGAGTTGATGGCACTTTGGATGGCATGGGTTGCGTCGTCGGCATTGAACCCCCACCATGCGGCGTTGGCAACCTTGGTCCGGCCATCCTTTAGGTTGGCGATTGCCTGCGGATTGCGACGGTTATCTTGTGGAATCGGTTCCGTCGGTTCAAGGACTGCGCCGCTGCCGGCGTTCGAGCTGATCGACGCGATCGTAAGAATCCCAACGGCAAGCAAACTAACCGACGCTTTCGCGCGCCCCAAACAGGGTAACCTCATTCTCATCTTTGAGGGCCTCCGCACCGATCACAGCAAATACGGTCCAAACGACAACAATCCAAAAAGCGCTGATAAAGAATTCCTCAAACGCCCAATAAGGTACGATCGCCAAGCAACCTGTCAGAGTGCACTTTGCGATAATCGCGGAAGGCTGGCGAAGCCGCGCCGAACGGGGCCGCAATAATCGTCCCCCAAGCCAAAGAAGCGGAATCAAGAACAGCGCGAATCCAACTACACCAGTTTCGACGATACTCCGAAGGACGGCCGAGTGACTGTTTCGCAAGGAATAGCCAAACTCCGTACGTTCCTCAGCCAGGAACCACATGTTCTTCCCATAGGTCATTCGAAGCGTGTCGTCGTGAAGCTTCGAATAGAGCGCTCCGTGACCTTTTCCAATGGCGATGTTTTGCGGGCGCGCAACCAGCGCTCGCCACGCGGTGGCGTAGGTCTCCGTGCGGGACCGATCTTCTAAGTTAAGGTAGCGTTGGGGTAGGCTCACGAAGATCGCGATGCCGCCGAGCACGAGGCCAACAGGCAATAAGAACACCATCGACCGGAGGCGGAGGGCTACCATGAGAATCATGGTGAAGGCGGCTAGGCTCAGCAGCCCGCCACGACTTCCCGTCAGCACAACCATTGCAATGAAGTGAAACGACAGCGCGCCCCAAACGAGGCGCGTCATCCCTGAGCGAAGAAACATGCCCACCGAAAAGCCCAGCGCCGGCAAGAGAACAAAGTTAAGCGTCGTCGCCCCCCCAAGCGGACCAAAGACGCGAGTGAACCCGAGCGACTGTGTCGTACGATCCATCCAGGCCGTGCTCGGACGCCAACTCGGAAAGATAAACGACAACCCGCCGTATACGACTGCGATGAACGCGATGGCCAGCGTGACGCTGCGGCCCACCCCGAACCGCGCCGAAGCAGAAATACCAGATGTCAGCAATACGCCGGAAAGCACAGCGGCACACATGAGGAGGCTTTGCAAGAACGAGTAGGACCGCATGAAACCGTCGCGTCCGTTCCACGTAAGCGAAATCGTCTGCCAGAGCCCCAGGGCCAGGATTGGGAGTAGGAACCAGCGTCGCGTGGGTCGCGCAATCGGACTGCCAAAGCACCCTAGGAACCGGAAAACAAGAATCGAAATGGCGAATAGGACCACAAGGTTGTCCGTCCACCATGTCGTCGGCAATGGATACAGTGGGAATAAGATGCCGCGACTCGACGGAACAAGGGAGACCGGCAGCAAAAACAGCATCAGAAACACAACGATCGTCGGCGCCGACGGCCGTTCGCGTACTCTCAAACCGGCGTTACGCATGAATGGCCGAGGAGCGATAGGCCCACGGGAGCGTTCGCATGGAGCGGAAAAATCTCCTCCAGTCATGTGCCGACTGCCCTCCTCGGAATCGCATCGATGCCGTAAAGGTGCTTTAGCGATCCGACCGACGCCTCGATCGCAAACGGGAATCGGTCGAGCATCCGAAGGCGTTCGTCTTCCGACAGACGGGGACGGTCAAGGGTGTCAAGCATGTTCCGCGCCCAATCCTCCACCGATGCGTACATCGGGAGGAGCGTGATTGAAGTGCAGGCGTGGGCTGCTTCACGAACGCCTGGAATGTCATGAACCACTATGGGCAGTCCAGCGGCGGCGGCTTCGACAACCACAATGCCAAAGCCCTCGCTAACAGATGGAAATGCAAAGATATCGGCGGCAAGCCAAAAGCGCTCGATGCCAGGTTGGGCGGGAACAAAGCGGACCCTGTTCGACAAACCCAAGGTGTTGACCATCCGCTCGACTTCCTCCTGGAGAGGACCTGAACCGATGAAGACGAAGTAAACGTCGCGCCGTCGCGCGGCCACCTGTCGAGCGACGTCAACGAGAAATGCCTGGCGCTTGGAAGGGATGAAACGACCCACGTTTAGAATCAGGCGTGCCTCAGGAGGAAGCCCTAACTCGGCTCGAAGCGCCGCACGGTCGCCGGGTTGTCGGAATCTTTCGACCGAAAGTCCGAGGTGGAGCACCCGTTTTCTAGGGTCGGTTTGCCAGTTGGTCCCCCAGAAACTGGCCAGGCTCGCCTTCGACGGCGCCAGGAAGTCCGTACCGTATTCCTCGATCCATCGGTACATCCAGAACCGATAGAGGGGGCGCATGACGCCCCCTGCCGCCAAGTCCCCCGACGTATGATTGTGTGCGATCCGGATGGGGACCCCAGCGCGAGCCGCGGCTCGCAGCACAAATCCGCTGAAATAGGAGAGGTGGCTGTGGACCACATCGTATCGTCGCGTGCGAAGGAGTTGCTCGAGTCGTCGCCCAAACGCCCAAGGGTTGCGGTGAAGCGGACAACGGTGGATGAGGCCCCCTAGGGCAAGGAACTCTTTGTCGTACGCTCCGTCCACATCCAATGTCGTACAAACGTCAATAGCGAGGCCATGGCGGGACGTGTGCCGCATGATCTCCATCAGCCACGTCTCAATCCCGCCAAGATTCAAGCAAGCCAGCGCATGCAACACACGAACAGGACCTGGACCATCCCGGCAGGAAGTCTCCAGGTCATCCGAATGGGCTGTTACCGAAAAAGGCATCCTCTGTCTTTCTTTTAGAGCGCTTGCTGATTCCAGCAGGTGTTTCAGGCCATCCTCCGAGCTCGGTCGGCGCGCACGACCCAGAACATCACGAGCGAAAACCCAATCGCCGTGAACAGCGAGGTCACCAATACGGAGAGGGCCGCTCCCATCACGCCATATCGCGGAACGAAGATACACGACGCCGCCAATGTTGCCACACACGACACCACGGTCAGCACGACTTGCACGCGGAAACATCGGGCCGCGGTCAGGCCGTATCCCCAGCAGCTACTCACGAGCTGGATTCCCCACGCAACCGCGAGGACTTCGAACTCCCTGTCATAGGCCGCGTACTCCGCGCCGTACAGCAACCACAACACCCGGTCGCCCAGGAAGTGCGTGCCAGCGATCAGAGCCAAGCCCAACGCCGCCGAGATTCCCGACATCCTGCCCAGCAAACGAACAAAAGCCGCAAGGTCTTCGACAAAATACTTAGCCAGTTTCGGGGAGGCCGATTGCCCCATCGCCGCCGTCACCATCATGCCGGCCATCATCGGATAGACAATGGCCCCGAAATAACCCAGCAACTTGCTGCCGGAATGACTTTCCAACACGTAGCGCGGGATGTTGGTTTGCAGGCTGATAATGGCCATCACCGCGCCTAATGGCAAGGCGATCCAAGTCAGGCGGACCAGCGACTGCAATCGAAAGCGAGGACGAAATTCACTGCCGGCGCTTGTCCTAATGACGCTGGAACTCAGAAGTCGTCTGGCAATAACCAGGTCGTAGGCCACGAACGCTACGAACCACGAAACAGCCGCGGCAGCGGTCGCGACGACGACGCTACCCGTCAGCTTCATCGCGATCGCAAGCGCCAGCAGCGACAAAACGCCCTTGGTCATCATGCTGATGCCATTGAGGTCCATTCGTTCGCGAAACTGGAATAACCCGCGAACGATGTCGGAGATGCTGTCCACGGTCTTCATCAACCCGACGAGGACAATGACCCAAAATGTGGTCCGATCTTCGCTGGCCAGGGTCGCCCAGAACACGATCGCACCCAGCCCGACTATCGTCCACACGATGCGCGTTGCGAAGTAGTCGGAGAAACTGAATTTCTGTTGCACGTCGGTGATCTGCACGCTTCGAAGTTGGAGCATGGCCAGGGCCATGATGGGCGATGCGATGGCGAGGCCCAGCACAAACTGGCCGACCGCTTCGGATGTGCCCCAACGAGCCAGCACCGACAACATCGCCCACTGGCAAAGGGCATAGACGACGTTTCCGGTTAGCGCCCATCGAAAATTCGCAGCCAGGGATAATGGCGTGTCATTTTGAATCGATAAGCGATGACTTGTGTGTGACTCCGGTGGATCGCTCTGGCCGCATGGCTTCGTCAGCGCGGGACCTAGCGGTTCGATGGCGTCGGAAACCAAAAAAATCCTCGCTAATGCATGGGTAAGCTGTACATGGCACAGGCGCCATAATCCGTTGCAGTATTATCGGCACGCTTTGCTCAAAAACAAACACCATAGTGCCTCGCGGGTTGCCGGAATTTATCAGACACTCACGAGTCTGGCCTGCCGCGATTTCAGCAATCGTAGATTGTATCTAGACGGCCTTTGTAGAGTTGGAAGAGTCTATGGCTACCGTGGTTTCCGTTGGCGTAGGGAGCGAAGGGCAAAGATGTTCGAAGGTACCTGTCCGCCCAACCAAAGATCCGTTGGGCCATCCCGGCTTTTCCGCAACCTGGCTCTCTCAGCGCTAGTCGTTGTTTGCGTGAGCGGGTGCGGATCAATAGAAAGCAGCAGCCCTTCCACGCCCATCTTCAATTCAACCGTTGATCCGAATCGTCCGGAACTCGATGAAACGATATCGCCTTCGGGGGCGAACAACAAACCATCGCTGGCCTTCACCGTCACTCCGGTTTACTGCTGCAATCCGCGGTCCATGGTGCTCGAAGCGCAAGTTCTGGTTTCATTGAATCCAGACGGAGTCTTGTTTCAATGGGAGTTCGGCGACGGGCGAACCGGTCAAGGCTCAACCGTTGAACACACCTATGGTTGGCCGGGCAACTATGTCGTCACACTCGAAGCCGATTTTCCCGACGGAACCGTCTTGTTTGCCGAACAAATGCTTTTGCTACCCGGCTACCCGGCGCCGCCGGATGATGATCGGCCAAATGGAGGGCCTGAACCGGACGAGCCAACGGGCTCTGGCGATCCGGTCGTCGCCGACACCGGAACCATCCCTAATGAGGACCCAGGTGGAGAAGTACCCGCTGATCCCTCAGGCCTGAACCTCGATGCCATTGCCCAGGTGATGGCCGGAGTGCTCACCACGGCGAATGCAGCGTGGTGGGGGTTCGATGCCAACGACGCAACCCACGCCATCCAAAGTGCAATCAACTCCGGCGCGAGAACAGTACTCATACCCAACGTAGGCAGGGACTGGAATGTTCAGCCGCTGTTTCTGGTCAGTAACCAGGAGATCGTTTTCGAGGATGGGGTCGTTCTCGCAGCCAAAAGCGGCGCCTTTCACGGTTCCTACGATTGCCTCCTGTCGGCTGATGGCGTGAGCAACGTGATATTGCGGGGCTACAATGCGGTGCTACGCATGCGAAAAGCCGATTACACGAGCGGCAGCTACAGCGTTTCGGAGTGGCGTCATGTTCTCATCATGCGCGGAGTCAATAACGTGCAGGTGTTAGGTCTGTCTCTGCAAAGCTCAGGTGGCGACGGGATCTACGTGGGCCCCACATGGGACAACCGCCGCATTCCGTGCCGGAGGATTGACATCAAGGACTGTGTCCTGGCCGACAACTTTCGCCAGGGAATCAGCATCGTATCGGCCGAAACCGTGCGCATCGAAAACTGCCTGATTCGAGACACGCGCGGCACTTCTCCGGAGGCGGGCATCGACTTTGAACCGGCGGATGCCAGCGACCATCTCGTCGACATCGAAGCGCGGAATTGTGTGGCCGAAAACAACGCCGGCAGCGGGTTTGCAGTCGGGTTAAGCCAACTTGACGAACGGTCCATGCCCGTTTCAGTGAAGGTCATCAACTGCCTCATTCGGGGTCCCCAATCGCAGGGCATCCTGGGGCTGCTGAAGACGGATAAACGGCCACGCGGCACGGTTGAATTTCAGGACTGCACTTGCGAAGTCACGGGGTCTGCCGGTCTGGCCATCATATGGAATCTGAGCGCCGCTGTGGAGCTGCGCTTCGACCATTGCGAGTGGAGAGAAGTGGCCCGCCTCGCTTACGAAGCTCCGATTTACATGGAGTTTAATGGGGTAAACCTAGTCGGAGCACCAGGCGGAATTCGGTTCACCGATTGCCTTGTCAACGACAAGCAAGCACGCGACACGATTCGGGTGGTGGACGATCAAGTCGTGAGCGGAACACCCGATGTGACGGGCACGATTTTTGTTAGTAACGAAACCATCGACACGCCCATTCCGCAAACGGGATGGCCTCTGCCGGAACTGACCGTACAAATGGTGCCTGGCCCTTAGCATACTCGATGAATCCGTTGCCATCGTAACCATCATTTGGAGCAGACGCAGTAAAGCCCCCCTGCCATCGGTTCCTGCAATAGCCCTTCAGCGCTTTCACAAAGCCGGCCCTTCTCAATCTGTAGCCGGGATGCGACCCCTTTGACTTTGAAGCCGACACTTTGGAGTTCGCTAACCGCCTCCTCCAAGCGATACCAGTAGACATAGGGCCCGGCATCATAAAGGCTGCGGTAATTGAATCTTCCACCGAGGCGCAGCCAGGGCCACACTTGCCGTTTTCGCCGCGCTCCACGGATCAACCTTAGGGCCTGCAAGTAGGTCGAAAAGAGACGATAGTGCACGGCCTGCGACCGGACTTCGTGGGACAGGAAAGAAAAGAGGGCCACGCCACCGGGTCGAAGAATGCGAATGGCTTCCTCCATCGCATGACGACGCCCCTGCGCGTTCTCGATAAGGCAAATCACCTGCTGGAGATAGATGATTTGATCGAACGAGGCATCGGCGTAGCCAAGCCGGGTTGCATCTTGGGCTGCTAACTTCAGTCGATGCTCACTGTCGCGCACCCGCGCCGCCATCACAAACTCCGGCACGAAGTCGAACCCATACAAATGTGTGAATCCCAGGTCTCCCAAAGCCAATAGGAGTCGCCCGCCACCAATGCCGGCCTCAACCGTTCGTCCGCCGGAATCAAGGTAATTGCGCAAGAGATACGCTTCGGCGGGTTCGACATCGGCTCGCTTCGCCCAGGATTCGAACTCTACCGAACTGTAAACCTCACGATTACTGAGCATAGGGACTCCGCCGGTCAAGCGCCGGGAACATGATCGGACAGTGGACCACCCCAAAAAAGCCAGGTGTTTTATCGAAAACTCTACAGTTTTTGCGTCTACTGGGTATTGGATATCGGGAAATCGAGTAGCATTTGTCGAAGCCTTTATCGCCGGCAGGCAAGTCTCATGCGTCCGAATCGCTTTTTAGGGTGAGAAAATGGGTAACTTGCGCCCTTAAAATTTCACCGCATTCCCCGAATGGGGGGTTTCCCGACCAGCATTCTCGACGATAATCCTGAAGTGGAGCGCGGAACAACGCGGTTTGACGCAGCGCGGCGTCGAATTCAATCAAAATGGCGATTGTCCCGGCCCGATAATGTGGAAGGATACACGATGACCAGGAAGTTTCTCCTTTCCGGCTTGCTGCTTCAAGCGGGATTATGTGTGCTCATGCTCAACCAACCCGCCAAAGCGGGCCAACAGCCGACGCCAGGCGCGACCGGTAAGAGTCAGGATCAGCCCGTCGTTCGTGAGAAGACCAGCGTCACAACGACAACCACAACCACAAAGGATGACAGTTGGGAGATTGACGGACCGGTATTCCTGCGCAGCGCCGATCCCGAACCACCGGGAGAGCTGATCGTCAAGAACATTTTTGCATGGGAAACGAACAAGAATTCGGGGGACGACGATAGCAGCGAATTTTTTTACGAATTCGAAGCGGAGTACGGCCTGGTTGAAAACCACGAGTTGATTTTCGCCATGCCTTTCCAAATCGGCGACGGCAACGCCGAGGGAAATGGCGACATCGAGTTAGGCTGGCACTGGCGGCTTTGGGAAGAGGACGGCAATCTGCCGGCCTTCGCCATTCGAAACTACCTCCTTCTTGGGACCGGACACGATTCCGACGGCGTGGATTACCTGCTGAGAGGCTTGTTCACCAAGACGCTTACGCCCGGCGTCACGCGTCTGCACGTCAACCCGTTCTTGATGGTGATCGATACCGAGGATGATGATGATGATGCCCTCTATCCGCCGTTCGTAATGAACTACGATGATGACGAAGCAGACGAGCGCGATTTTCGCTGGGGTGTGGCCGTCGGCGTGGATCACTGGCTCAGCGAGGACCTGCTCCTGATTGCTGATTACATTTACGCAAGCAGCGAACACGAAGGCTACCGCGATCAACACACGGCCGAGCTTGGCCTGGATTGGCACATTGATGACTGCCAGACGATCGGCATTGCCACTGCAGTAAGCCTGGACGGCGACAGCGAAGGCCCCTGCTTCGCGGCGAGAATCAGCTATATGTACTCGTTCGGCGAGAAGTAATCGCGCCGTCAGGCCTGCTGAATCACCACGGTTCAGCACGTTTTCCACAACAGGAACACAGACGCATGCAGCCTCGCTCCCCCCAAGGGGGGCGTACGCGCAGACAACGTTGTCCCATCGTGGGCATGCGTTTTCTTGCCCGTTGCGACGCGGCCTACACAAACCCGTCCTCGTGGCGTAGAATCTTCTGGTCACTTCGAAAGAGACATGGGGGCTTTTTGCGGAGGTGCGGCGGATGACTCATGGAGAATTTCAACATGCGGCGCTTTGGCTCATTGGGCCGGACATGCCCGGATTGCTGCGCATGGCGGTCAAGTTTGTGGCCGATCGAGGCGGCAACATCGACAAGGACATCGCCGACAAGTTTGGCGAAAAGGTCGTAGTGTTCATGAGCATCACGGCCAAGCCCGACGACATCAAGCGGATGGAACATGACAAAGATGTGCTGAAGCAGATTAGCGGCTGCGGCGTGGTCTTTCAGCCCATGCAAGAGCCAACCGTCCCACCGGGTTATCAAGAGGATTTATATGGGGTGGACCTTGTCACCGATGATGCCCCGGGCCTGATCGCGGAACTCACCGATCTGATTGCGGAATTCGGGATGCTGATTGTCGGGCACACCGGCGAGCGCCGCATCCTTCCCGGCCCACGTCCCAAGGCCGTGGGCGGGCAGAAGTTCATCGTCATGCTTCCCTACGAGTTCGATCATGTAGGCTTCACTCGCCGCATGTCGGACTTGGTCAAGAAGTTCAACGGGACGATCAAGACTCCGTTGCGCACCGTACCGGGTCTGCTTTGGTGGTGGTAATTCTTTCACCAGTAGGGTGAGGAGGGACAAACAGCCCCTCCTTACCCAACTGGTTCAATGGACAACCCGCTCGCCGGCGCCCGGGGTTCGGTTTGTTTCGGCTTTTGGATTGTCTTTGTTCGGAACCCGCGTTATCAATTGGTCATGCACAAAATTCTGGTTGCCGACAAAATCGCGGAGGCAGGGTTGGAGCGGCTTCGCGCCGCCTCCGACATTCAGTTCGACGTTCGTCACGGCCTGGCGGAGGCCGAACTGGCCTCCGTCATCGGCGGGTACGATGGCGTGCTCATCCGATCGGCGGTCAAAATCAACGCCCCCGTGCTGGCCAAACCCGGCAAGCTCGCGGTCATCGCCCGCGCCGGAGTCGGAGTGGACAACGTTGACGTGGAGGCGGCCACAGCCGCCGGCGTCCTCGTGCTCAACACGCCCGACGCCAACACCGTCTCCACGGCCGAGCACACCGTCGCCCTGATGCTCGCTCTGCACCACAAGGTGGTGGACGCCCACGCCCACGTTCGCGGTGGCGGGTGGAACCGGGCGGCGTACGAAGGGGCGCAGCTCGCGGGCCGCACGCTGGGAATCGTGGGGCTGGGCCGCATCGGTCGCGCGGTAGCGCAGCGGGCGCTTGCCCTGGAAATGAAGGTGCGGGCCTACGACCCGTTTATGAAAGGACCCAGCGCGCTTGACGGCGCGGTGACGATGGTGGGCTCGATCGACGAGCTTCTGGCCGATGTCGATTGCCTCACGCTGCACGCGACGCTGTCGGCGGAGACAACGCACCTGATTGGCCGCGAGCAGCTCGCCCGCATGAAGCCCGGCGCGACGATCGTGAACTGTGCTCGCGGCGCACTCATCGACGAGCAGGCGCTGGCCGACGCGCTCAACGAAAGCAAGCTCGCCGGGGCGGCCATCGACGTGTACGAGAACGAGCCGCCCAAGGGCAGTCCACTGCTAGCGGCGAAAAATGTCGTGCTGACACCGCACCTGGCCGCCTCGACCGCCGAGGCTCAGGTCCGCGTGTCCGTGGACGCGGTCGATGCGATCCTGGCGTACTTGCAGCGCGGTGACGTCGGCTCGGCGGTCAACCTCACCGGCATGCCGGGCCGGCTCAGTCCGCGTGCCCGTGCGCTGTTCGGGCTTTCCGCCCGGATGGGCACGATCCTGTCAGTCTGGTCCGCGGAAGGCGTGGACCGCGTGCGACTCACCGTTCGCGGTGAATCGCTCCGCGAGCTGGCCGATGCCATGTCGTGGCACGCGATGGTGGCGGTGCTCAGCCCGCGCCTCACCACGCGGCTGAACCTGGTCAACGCCCGCGAGCAGGCCCAGCGCCGCGGCATCGCCGTCGAGCACGTGGTCCAGTCGGCTGCGGAAAATCAGCCCGAGTCGGTGACCATCACCATCTCCGTCGCCGGCATTTCGCACGAAGTCGAGGGCACGGTCTTCGCCGACGGTCGTCCGCGCATTCTGGCCATCGACGGCTACCGTATGGAGCTCATCCCCGAACGCACCATCGTACTCATCGTCAACGACGACCGGCCCGGAGTGATCGGGCTGGTGGGACAGGCCTTTGGCAACGCAGGCATCAACATCGCCGACATGGCCTTGTCGCGCCGCGGCAAGACAGCGCTGATGGTGCTCAAGCTCGACGCCCCCATGCCCGACTCGCTCCGCGATTCGCTCTCGGCAAATGCGCCGATCCTCTCCGTCCGCACCGTTTCGCTTGCTCCTGCGGAAAACGGGTCGAACGGCCCATGAAACGCGCGGCGGCCATCGGCGTGGACCTCGGAGGGACCAATCTCAAGGTCGGCCTCGTCGATCAGACCGGCCGCGTGATCGCCTCGCATTCCTGCCCGACGGAAGGCGAAAAGGGTCCTCAACACTTCATAAATTCGGTTGCAGACTTGGTGGACAACCTTTTGGCGCAGGAAAAGCTGGACCGCGCTTCGATCATCGGCGCGGGTGTGGGTTCCCCGGGGCCGCTCGATCTGAAAACCGGCACTCTCTTGAAGACCGCGAACTTGTCGTGGGAGCACGTCGCCATCCGCGATCTCCTTTCGTCGCGATTGAAATTGCCGGTTGTGCTGGAGAACGACGCGAACGCGGCAGCTTACGGCGAGTTCTGGTGCGGCGGAACAACCGGCTGCCGCAATATGGTCCTGCTCACCCTCGGCTCGGGCGTCGGCGCGGGCGTCATTCTTGATGGGCAGGTGCTGCACGGGCATTTCGACAACGCCGGAGAACTGGGCCACATGATCGTCGCACCCAATGGCTTGCCCTGCCCTTGCGGGCAGCGCGGCTGCCTGGAAGCGTATTATTCCGCCGGGGCGATCACCCGGAGATTTGAAGATGCGATCCGGACGGGAGCACAATCGAACGTGACGGGAGTCCAAAAAGTGGACGCCAAAACAATCGCGGACTTTGCTCAGCAAGGTGATGCTTTGTGTCGCCAGATTTGGGATGAGGCTTGTTTTTACCTGGGGATTGCGTGCATCAATATCCAGCACGCCTACAACCCGGAGCTTGTGTTGCTAGGCGGTGGCATGGCCGACGCAGGCGATTTCCTGCTTAGCGCCGTTCGGTCACATGTCAACGCCAACCGATGGCGATTGCACGAGGATCTTCCGCGAATCGAACTCGCCCGGCTCGGCTCCGACGCAGGCCTCATCGGAGCAGCGGGACTGGCGTGGGCTGCGTTCGAGCAATCGACGAGGTAACTGGTGCGCCGTGAGGAAGGGCCTCTTCGGGCCCTGAACCTCTTGTGTGCATCCGCTCGGCCATGTCGAAGTAGAGCCACGACGGCCGGCGTTCAACCAGGGGGGAGACTTTCGTGCCACATGCCATAATTACATCCCGGCGGTGATGGCGCGGGCAACCGGGGACGACGGCCAAGCCAAGGCCAACGGCATAGGCAAAGACATCGCGCAAACCGCCACGCGATTTGGTGCCAAAGGTTGTCACTTCGTCTGGCGACATTCCTGAGGACGCGAGCAAGCGCTCGATTTCTCGCGGCGTGTACTCGCGATTGTGGCGATTGGTGTCGAACCCGTTGTAGGGATTCCATCCGCAAGGTTGCTCGCCGAGCAGAATGTTTACCACGTTCGACGTGCGAACGGCGTTTGGCGTGGAAAGCACCAAGAGTCCGCCGGGTTTCAGGACGCGATTGATTTCGGACATCATGGCCATCGGATCGATGGCGAGGTGTTCGAGCACTTCGAGGCAGGTGATCGTGTCGAAGCTTTCGTCTTCGAAAGGGAACTCGCCGCGTTCAACGTCGAAGATTTCCATGCTCACGTCGGCTGGCTCGGTGTCGTCCACGTGAAGGGAATCGCTGACAAACCCAGCGTCAGGGTATGACGTGTTCAAGGCAATGCGCCGATATCCGAGAAGGACCTGGAAGAACGGCAGCCAGGCACGCGAACTACCCAAGTCCAGAATCGATGAGTTTGCAGATGGGGCAGGAGGAATACGCCGAAGCGTCTCCCGAAAGCGTACGCGCTCCGCACGCCAGACGTCTTCGAGCCGGGCGGGGAAGCCGTCGGTATTCACGCGCTGCATGAGCGCGAAAAGTTGCGCATCGGAGTAAACATCAACCGGATGAGACCGAGTGACCGACATAACGGACTTATCGGTCCGCTTTGTTCATCGGTTTTGGCGGAGGGCGCGGGACATTTCGCGTTTGTGCTCGCGGGCCTTGATGGACTCGCGCTTGTCACCAATGGTCTTTCCGCGTGCCAGGGCGATGGTGACTTTGGCCAATCCCCGCGAGTTGAAAAAAATGCGTAATGGTATGAGCGTGAGGCCTTTTTGCTCGACCTTGGGTTTGATCTTCCGCAGCTCGGTCTTGTGTACGAGGAGCTTCCGCTTCCGCACCGGGTCGTGGTTCTGTGTATTGGCGAATGCGTACGGGTTGATATGCGAGCCGATCAACCAGAGTTCGCCCCCGTCGAGGCGGACATAGGCCTCCTCGATCGAAGCGTTTTTGTCCCGCAGGCTCTTAACTTCGGAGCCCAAAAGGACGATCCCGCATTCGATTTTTTCGAGCGTTTCGAATCGAAAACCGGCTTTTCGGTTCGTGCAAACCGTTTGGTCAACCAGGGGTTTTGACATAAGACCATTTACAGCATAGACTTAGGGTGAAACTTGGAACGAGGTTTATTTGATCTATAATTTGGTTCGATTCTATCTATGATGTACAGGGCCGCAAACGCTATCCCTGAATTGGCCGTTTTTCGTCCAGGAGAGCCGGATTGACCGCAACACCGGACACCAGCAAACACCGCGAACATCAACTCATAACCCGTTCTCGAGCGGGTGATCGTGCGGCCATGCGCGAGCTGATCGACTTGCACAAGGATCGACTGTTCGCCTTTATCTGGCGAATGGTGCGCGATCACCATGAGACCGAGGATATCTGCCAGGACGCATTTTTGAAGGCATTTGCGTCGCTGAACACTTTTTCCAGCGAATTCCGCTTCAGCACCTGGCTCTTCACCATCGGTTATCGGGTCTGCCTCAACCGTTTGCGGCGAAAGCGCGGTATTTCGGCCGAGATCGACTTCACGACCATGGAGTCGCGGGAAGGGTCCGATTCCGCAGAATTCATTGCGTCCGAGGAAGCGGGCAAAATCCGCGGGCTGGTTTGGGAGGCCGTGGATCAGCTGTCAGCTCCTCAACGAGCCGCCGTCCTGCTTTTTTATCGCCACGACTTTGGGTGCCATGAGATAGCACGAGTTCTGGAGGTCCCGCTGGCCACGGTCAAGAGTCACCTGCATCGGGCACGGGCCCGCCTGAGAGAAATTTTGGAGTCCAATACCGCCGCCGAATTGAACGAATTTCGCAATCTTTCCGAGCGTGCGGGGTAGAATATCTTGTCGAGGCCAAATGAGAGCCTCGCCTGATTGCCGGAACAGCTCACAAATGCACTGCGAACAGGCCCGCCAGCTTTTTGACGCCTACCTGGATGGGGAGCTTTCCCCGTCCCTGGCAACCGAGCTAGGGGCGCATCGGCTCCGTTGTGCGGATTGCCGACAGGCCCTCGCGCTACACGAGGTGAGCGGCCACATTCTCCGCTCCGATCGCGACCCGGTGCAGCCTTCCGACGATTTTACGGATCGTTTGCTCGCCTGCGTGGATAGCGCGCCGAGCTGGCGGCGAAAAGTCTTGAATTCACTCTACATCGGTGGTCCGCTGGCAGCGGCTGCCGTTATCGCCCTGGCATTCATCGGCGTGTTTGATGGCAAGCGACCTTCCCAGGTTGCCGGTGTAAAACAGGTCGCGGCTCCCTCGGCTGCGCAGTCAACTCAGCCAGGCAAACCAACTGCGACGGCAACCGCACCTGCACAAACGGTGGATCCCGCTGAACAGGCCTTGGGCGAGTTCTTCGATCAGACCCAGCAGCGCATGAAGGACAAGGGCGAATCGGTACAGCGCGTGCTCGATCTGACCGTTTTGCAAATGCTCGACATATTGGAAGAGGCCAAAGATCGATCACAGGCGGGAATGAAACCCGATGCATCGCCGTGGCCTGCGCCCGAGGACGGACCTGCCGCCCAACAGGGTGAGCGCGAGGATGCTGGTTCTGATGAGGGTGAAGAGGATCCAGGCGACGTCGTCGCTCCTGAGTCGAAAACCGATCCACCAAACGATTGATCTTTTCCGGCGTTTCCCACCGATGGTCGCGAGACTACGCAGCCGCGTTCCGATTCGAGCAGCGTTTGACCTGATTGTCCTGTCATTCCTCGCTTGCAGCACGCCCTCGCTCGGGCAAGTGACAGTGACTTCCCATAAGGGATCAACCCTGGCCGGGTCCGTCCCTGCGTCTGCACGAATTTTCATCAGCGTAAACCGGTTGGCCGATTTGGATCGCGCCGCAAGCCAGGCCAGGGCGTGGCGATTAATTTCATTTCTGGGCGGCCACGCGACGGTCGCCGATGCCTTCGATTTCAAGGCGGCTATCCAGACTTTTATGGGTGCGGGCAACCCCATACCCGTTGATGATCTGTTGCAGTGCGAAGTCGGACTGACCGCGGAATCGTTGTCCGAGCTTGGCAATCCCGTGTGGCTCGTCCGTGCCGCCGATGATGCCATGCTCCACCGCTGGTTTCCGCAGCACACCCAGCAAGCGACTGACGCCGAATCGGCGCGCGTCTTCCGCACCGACGACGGCCGGTTCGTTTGCGTACGCGGCAGAATCGTGGCCCTGGCGCCGCGGGCAAGCGACTGGGCGCAGCTGGGATCGGTGCTTCGGGCGATGGCCGGCGGCGACGCGGAGGTGCTGGAGAAGTTGCCCGCCTATCGCGAGTCGATTGTGTATCTGCCGGGCCGATCGCTGGCCACGATCTACATCGCCGGATCAGAAGCAAGCGCATCAACGAACAATCCGACTCCCGGCCATCTGATCGTGGGAGTGTACTTGAAGGGCGAAACCATCGACTTCGCTTTTCGAGGATCGCGGATCCAACCGCTCGGGAAAGGCTCCATCGCCGCCACCGCCATGGAGCGAATGCTACAACTTCCGCAGACCACGCTGGCAACGTACATCACCACGGTCGATTGGACCGCGTTCTCGGATCGACGCAATGGCGCGACGTCGGGCACGCTCATGCGTTATGCACGCCTTCTCATGGAATTGGGCAAAGCCGATGCCAGCGCGGCGCCCCCCCGCCTTGGTCGCCATTTGATTGTGGCGTGGGGGCAGGATGTTTCGACGAGCGGGTCTACTCCGCAGATCGCCGCACTGATTGAGACCCAAGACGCCATGCTTGTGATGCAATCCGCGAAGCGAGTGGCGGCATCGTTGGGTAGGATCATCTCCACGCTGGAACTTCGCGATGCCTCTGCGGACCTGGAGATGGTGCAGAGCACACATTTGGGCGTTGCCATATCCTCGATCCCGCTCCGCAAGTTTGCGGAAAAATCGCGATTCCCCTGGGTCAAGGCCCTTGCTTTGCTTGAGCCAAGCTGGGCGGCGAGCGGGAATTGGTTCCTGGTGGCGCTGACACCCGATCACCTGAATCAAATCCTCGATGCGCAAATCGGATTTCTGGGCAACCTCGCAGATCAACGGGATGCGCGGTTACTCCGCGAGCCTGCACAACAAAATATCTCGGCAACATTTCTCCAGGGATCGCTTGCCGCCTCTACGTTGCGCCGTTGGGAAGAAATCCTGCGCGCAGCGAATGCGGAGGGAATGATCCGGCAAATATGGCGACCGGGATCATCGGCCGACGCGAATGGCACCCGATTGGGGATTGAACTCTCCGACCAGAGTGGGTTGGGTCTGGTCGAAGTCGCCGCCGTTGCGCCCTCGACTCCCGCCGAAGGCCGGCTCCTGCCGGGCGATCGGATCGTTGGCGTGGACGGCAGGCTATTGGAAATGGTTTCACCGGCGGACGATTTGGGGCAATGGTGGGAAGAAGCCCCGCCGGGATCGAGCCATACGCTGCGAGTGCTCCGTGGGGAATCGTGTTTGGAATTGCAAGTCACACGTCGGCACGATGAAATCAGCGTTGCCGACCTGTTTGCTCAGCCACTCGACTTGCTGCGCGAACTCTCCCTGCTTTGTGATGCCATTCCCGCCGCAACGCTCCAAATCCACAACACCGGCGACCGGCATTTCTCCGCATTGTTGAGACTGCGACTGGACCCTTAAGATTAGGTCGCAGAAATTTTCAAGGTCGGGTGAGTTTTGAGATATAGTCAATATATCTCAAAACTCACCCGACCATGCATCCATTCCCGACTGCGCCGGGACAGGTAACGGACGATAGCTGGCAAACCAGCAGAAGAGCGAAGAATCCTCTGAATTTGTCTTCGCGTTTTTGTTTTCGGATGGTAGTCTACCGGGGTGTCAGACCGATGGGGTCTGAACGGTTACTCGGGCACAGCACAACCTCGCGCCCCCGGTGCCCCATTCCAGGAGCTACACGTGAACTTCGCCAGAGGCACTGTCGCAACGACCATCGGAATCCTGGCCTTGCTTGCCATATTCTCTATCTCGGGTTGCCCATCGGGATCCTCGCCCGACGGCGGCAGCCAGACCTCGGACTCGGAGGTCATCTTCACCAACATGAACGTGCAAGGGGTCTCCAGCAACCCGACCGCGGCGACAACCTTCACGATCAGTAGGCCCTACACCATTACCAGGATCCTCAACTACCACTGGAACGACGGGCAGGGCACGCCAAACCCGGGGACGATCGCTCTGACGTCATCCGGCGGCACGACGTACGGCCCCTGGCAGACCACCGGCAGCCCCGGGCAGGGCAACGTGCCGAACGTTAATTGGACCGCGACGCCGAACGAGGACGTGCCGGCCGGCACATATACGGTCGTCGATTCCGAGCCCAGCACCTGGTCACACAACGCGGACTCGGGCAACCGTGGTATCACGCACATCGAAGGAATCCCCGCTTCGAGCGGGTCCACGACCCCGTCGGCCGCGCAGACCGTCATACAACTCAACGACTTCAACACGGCCGCCACGGACTTCGTGCAAAAGCACTACAACTTCGTCGACGCCGCCCAGAAGTGGGAAGGCACGCCGATCGAGGCGAGCAATCTGATGGAGGCGCTTGCCTCGTTCAACTCGTATACCGCGGCCGCGAACGAGTGGGTGGCTGCCGCCGATCGGGTAAATGAATTGAGCACCGCGCTGGGCGGCGAAAGCGGGAGCACCGCGAAGCTCCAGCCAACCGCGCAGGGTATACCCGTCCCGGGCGGCCCGCTCGGCCCGAATCCGCTTTTCGTCAAGTTCCTCGGCGACCGCATCGGGCAAAACACGCAGGAAGTGCAGGACGCCATCAAGCGACATCCGAACTACGAGGTGGACCCTCTGGAGGCGGAAAAGCTGATGGCCGAGATCACGGACACCATCCAAGCTAATTCACTCAAAGAGTTGCGGGTAAACGTCTCCGCGTTCGCCGGCGTGGGCGGGGCCGTGACCACCGGCGGGGCGACGGCGCTTCTACTCTCCGCGGGCGTCATCACGGTATCCGCGCCGGCGACGATCGTCATCGGCGGGGCGGCGCTTATCGGTGGGGGCATCACCTCGGCCATCGCCTGGTGGTGGAGCGCGCCCAGCGCGAAGTGCTCCAGCGTCGACACAGAGAAAGCGCTGACCTTGTTCAGCGACAGCGACGTGTGCTCCTTTGCGGCGGGATCCGTCGGGCCCGGCAATCCCTTCCCCAACGTCTTCCCTGATCCGGGAGGCACGCTAACCATATCGATCCCCGGCTATTTGCCGGTCACGATCACGAACTTCCAGCCGCCCGCAGACGGCAAACAGCTCACGATCGACTTCCCGCCGGTTCCGATCACCGAGGGCAACGTCGGACAGACCATCACGGTCGATTTCAGCGAGATTTTCGCACAAGAATCGCTGACCATCCCGGTCAAAACGGAGACGGTCACTTACGACGACCCATGCGCCTTCTCTTACCCTCCGAGTCTCACGATGGTAAGTTCCGGCGGCGTGGCAGGGGTCGAGTCCACGACCAGTGTGCATGACCTCCGCGCGGTGGACGACCACTCTCTTTACGCCCCACCGATGCGCCTCTACGCAGTGGCAATCTCCGGCGATTCGGTCAGGTTCACGTTCGACGTCAGCGTTACCCCAGACACTTCGTCATCCGTCTGCGGCAACACGACCTACGACAGAACCGTTATCTCCGCGTCGTACATTCTGGACGCCTATGACAGCGTTGATAATATGAGGATCGTGGAGACCATCACATCCGCTAACGGCAAGTTTGAGAAGACCTTCACCCGTAGCGATAACGTGGATCTACTCATCATGTACTGGCGGGCGGAGGTCACGGTGTCGGATGCGTTCGGTCCCAATTACAGCTTTTGGGAGGCCAATGTTTTGCGTCTGGGGCTGAACTACGAGTAGCGACGCTGCCGCGGCTGGTGGCACTGACTGGGGGGAGGGGTGCCACTGCTCTTGAGCAGTGCACCCGTGTTGGGTGCCCCAAGTTCAGCCTCATCGGACCTGGGGACATGGCCGGGTGGCCCAGGTCGTAGCCTCACCCGACTTGGGGCATGATTTCCTGGCACGTCAAACACCCTGATCGCAAATCGCTGAAATTTTCCGCGCGCCCCGGATGTTATATGACGCGATGAATGGGCTGGCCCAGATTTTCAAATGGGGCCATGATTTCACTTCCTCATTTGGTCGGGCCCAGGTAGCCGTATCCAATCCGGGGGCACGATTTGTTTTGTGCAGCGGTTAGAGGCGGCGTAAAATTGCTTGAGGCGCCACGACGACGGAACAGCACTGGTGTTTGTTCCAAAGCGGAACATTGAGAAAAAAAACGTCCGAAATCATGGCCCCATCGACAAGGCCGAAGATGGGCCACCCGTCTAGGAAAACTCGGCGCGACCGTGGGAGCAGCCAAATCTCACTTTGGCTCCGATCAAAAGCAGAAGCGTGAGCACCGCCAATCCCCATTGCCCCATCGCCGGGATCGTCGCAGGCGGGCAGACCAGATCGGCGCACGTAGTCTCTTGGGCCCACTCACACGTCGAACAAGTGCACGCCGCCTGGATGACGCCGTCCGTGCAGGGTTGAGACGTATCGTGAGAACAACAGGCTCCCGTGACAGCTTCGCACTGCACGTCACTGCATGGCACACCCCTGGTCCACACTCGCTGTGACCCAGAGCAGGCGCTGGCTTCGACCTCTGCGCATGTCCCGGAAATCAGATCGCAACATGCCCCCGCAGTGACTTCGCACACGATCTCTGCGCAAGCGGCGCCTTCGCTCCAGGCTTGGTGCGTCCCAGAGCAAGCGCTTCCCCCAACCTCCTCCGCGCACGTCCCAGTGAGCAGGTCACAGCACGCGCCTTGCGATTCTCGGATCGCGAGGTTGTGATCCCACCCCGCGGCCACTGCCACGAAGCCGCTGTTGGGCAGGGGGACGTTCGTTTGACCATAGTCGTTGAGTCCCCAGGCCACGATGGAGCCGTCGGACTTGAGGCCCAGACTGCGATCGTACCCTGCTGCCATGGCCACGAAGCCGCTATTGGGCGCGGGCACGTTCAACTGACCCCAGCCGTTGTTTCCCCAGCCCACGATGGAGCCGTCGGACTTGAGGCCCAAGCTGTAATGCGCGCCCGCAGCAACGGCCACGAAGTCGGCATTGGGCGCGGGAACGTCCGTCTGACCATAATCGTTCAATCCCCAACCCACGATGGAGCCGTCGGACTTAAGCCCCAGGACGTGATATTCGCCCGCGGTAATGGCAGTGAAGCCGCTGTTGAGCGCGGGAACGTTGGTCTGTCCTACAAGGTCGTTCCCCCAGGCCACGATGGAGCCGTCTAGTTTCAGGCCAAGGCTGTGCAGGCTCCCGGCTGCAACGGCCACGAAGTCGGCATTGGGCGCAGGAACGTCCGTCTGACCAGAATAGTTGTTTCCCCACGCGACGATCGATCCGTCGGACTTGAGGCCCAAGGTGTGTTCGAAGCCTGCTGCGATGGCCACGAAATTGGAGTTAGGCGCAGGGACGTTCGTCTGACCAAAGCCGTTGCCTCCCCAAGCCGCGATGGACCCGTCAGATCTAAGGCCCAGGCTATGAAAACCGCCTGCGGCGACGCCCACGAAGCCAGTGTTGGGGGCGGGGATGCCGCTTTGGCCGTAGGAGTTGTCTCCCCAACCCACGATAGATCCGTCGGACTTGAGGCCCAGGCTGTGAGTCGTTCCCGCAGCGATGCCGACGAAATCTGCATTGGGTGAGGGGACATTCGCCGCACCGTAGCGTCCCCACGCGACGATGGATCCGTCGGCCTTGAGCCCCAGATTGTGATATGCGCCTGCCGCGACGCCTACGAAGCCACTGTTGGGTACCGGGAGGTTACATTGACCACGGTCGACCGTTGGGGATCCGCATCCCCAGGCGACGATCGATCCGTCGGCCTTGAGTCCCAAGCTGTGATACCTGCCTGTGGCGACGGCCACGAAGCCCGTATTCGGCGCAGGGACGTTGGTCTGATCGTAGTAGTTCCAACCCCACGCGACGATCGATCCGTCGGCCTTGAGTCCAACGCTGTGATAGCGGCCCGCAGCTACTGCCGTGAAGCCCGTATTGGGCACGGGGACGTCCGTCTGACCATAGTTGTCATCTCCCCACGCTATGATGGAGCCGTCGGACTTCAGTCCCAGGCTGTGCTGGATCGTCGACTCATCCCCACCCGCTGCGATGGCTATGAAGCCGCTGTTGGGCTCGGGGATCTGGGAGGGCGGTCCCCACGCCACGATGGACCCGTCGGATTTAAGTCCTAAACTGTGGACGTCGCCGGCGGCAATGGCTACGAAGCCGCTGTTGGGCGCCGGGAAGGAGCCGGTGGCTCCCCACGCGACGATGGATCCGTCGGTCTTGAGGCCTAGGCTGTAGTACGGGCCGGCGGCGACTTGCGCGAAAGGTCCGGTCAAGTCTACGCCGACAACCTGCGAACCCCAGCCGTCGACCGAGCCTTGCGGCGGATCAGCGACGGCGGCGAGCGCCACGATGATCCATCCGAGTACGCAGGCATACAGTCGATTGCCAATGCCAGGTAGGAAACTTGCGCGATGCTTCACTTGTCGAGTTGTCGGTTGCACGTCGCCCTCCGTTCGCCTCCCCCCGGGCCGGAAAACATGATTGTATTCAAATCGGACCTCGCAGTGCAAGATGCATAGTGCATAGGGTGCATCGCTGCCTGGCCGGGTGGCTTGGGTCCAGCCTCATCGGACCTGGGGGCACGATTCTATCGCGTCAATTGCACCTTGATCGCAAATTTCCACAATTCTGCGCGCGCACCTGATGTTATGAATGTTGTGATGGCCGAAGTGTAAACAACTTCGTTTGGCGATCCGGGGCCAAAAGCCTCCCCCTACATATGGTGCCTACAGGCCAAGGGGCACAAGCGAGGACATGAAAATTTCTAAACGAACCGGGTTAGAATTAGTGCTTCATATTTTTCGCGAGAAAACGCGGCGCGCATGGTCGGGTGGCCCGGGTCCAGCCTCATCGGACCTGGGGTCATGATTCCATCGTTTCCGTTCCAACAAATCTGTGTTCATCTGCGTTGATCTGCGGCCTCCCCATGCCGTTGCCGTTTTTGAACTTTGAACTTCGAATTTCGAACTTTTTCGGAGCGCCCCGGATGTTATAGGTGGTGATGAAAGAAGGACGCGTAATCTCTCACCCTCCTGCCCCCGGAAGCTTCGAACCACAACATGTGGTACCCGAACACATGCCTACCACAACGCGAAAACAGTACTTTTCCATACGAACCCAAAGAGAAAATGGGTAACATCAACATGCAGCCATTCGAGGACCATCCGCGTTCATCCGCGTCAATCTGCGGCCGCTCTTTCCTCCACGCTATTTCTGCCCAAGATCGGGAATCTCAAAACGATCGCCGGGCCGGACCCGCCGGCCGTTTACGAAATCGGCCCACGACATCTTGCGTCCCGACGCGGGTTGTATTTCTACGATCTCCAGCACACCGTCCGAAGTGGCCACGTGCAGGTGATCGTCGAGGGTACCGGGGCTTAACATATGATCACTTGCGTCCGAACACACCCGCGATCGCGTGATGGTCACATGCTCTTTGCGGCCCGACGCCGGGACGAAGTTCGCGGTCGCCCCGGGCCAGGGGGTCATTCCGCGAATGTGATTGACGATATTGCAAGCGGGGAGCGAGAAACTGATATAGCCGTCGGCCTTCTTCAGCTTTGGGGCAAGCGTCGCCATCGAGTCGTCTTGAGCAATGCCGACTGGGTTTTCGTCCTGCTCGAACATGGCCAGGGCCGCTTGCATGGTTTGGACGCCGAGCCGGGCAAGACGATCGTGCAAGTCGCCGGCGGTTTCGTCCGGAGCGATGTCCGTGGCATCCCGGGCGAGAATCGGCCCCGCATCCATTTTGCTTACGATTCGAAAAACCGTGCAGCCTGATTGAGTGTCACCCCGTGCGATCGCCCAATTGATGGGAGCGGCGCCCCGGTACTTCGGCAGCAGTGAAGCATGCAGGTTGATGGCTCCGCCCGGCGCCGCGTTCAGGAAGTCGGGACCGAGCTTCTGTCCAAAAGCAATTGCCAGCATGACCCGTGACGACAAGTCGCGTATGCGTGCAACGAAATCGGGCAGGTTCACATTCTCAACTTCCGTAACAGGCAGGCCCAGTTCGTCGGCCAAGACCTTGACCGGCGTCGGCGTCGCCTGCCGCCCCCGCCCGCTACCGCGTGACGGTTGCGTGACGACCAGCGCGATTTCGTGATCGCTTTGCGCAAGCCGGCGAATCGTGGGTTCGGCAAAAGCGCCTGAGGCGAGAACGACTACACGCATGGTTCACCGCTTGCGAGAAGCCCGGTATTTCTCTTTGAGTTGCTTGAGCACGCGACGATTGGCAATTTCGTCAGCCGTGGACATGTTGTCGATGATGAGGCGGCCATCGAGATGGTCAATCTCGTGCTGCCAGATGCGCGCGGGCAAATCGGATTGCGCGAGTTGAAACAGCCTGCCTTCGACATCGATAGCCTGCATGACGGCCCGAACCGCCCGCCGCATGGTGACGGTTGCACCAGGAATCGAAAGGCAGCCTTCTTCCCGCTCCTCTGCTCCGCTCAGCTCAACGAGTTGGGGGTTGATGCAAACCAAGTCGTCTGCCGGCTCTCCGGTGGCATTGCATACAAACATGCGCAGCCCCACCCCGACTTGCGGCGCGGCGAGCCCCACCCCCTTGTCCTCGCGCATCAGTTCCAGCATCCGTTCAGCGAGGGCGCGAACCGGCTCGCCAAACTGGCTCACCTCCGCGGCCTTTTTTTTCAGGATGGGATCAGGAAACAGAACGATGCGGAGCTTGGACAACGGAGGAATTTTCAAGCGGCAGAGTTCCCATATCTGCGAAGCAGCTGTGCGAAGCGGCGACCGGCCACATGGCTTGACACTCTTCGCCCGCATGATAGTATAATTTGTCTGCCAATTGTAAAGGGTTCCTGCTACGAGAGTAACGATTTTCGGCGGGCTAAGCCCGCTCAATCGGCCCTCGACGAAATCGGATCTCTTTGGGTTTAATCCTGCCTGGTCGTTGGCCAGGCCATGCTATGCTGGAAAGTTTTGCCCTCACCCATGGCCAAGAAGACCACGGAAACCCCACAAGAAACCTCTGACCTCAACGCACGCTTTGCGACCTCAGCCGAAGACAGAGAGAAAGCCAAAAAATGGTTCGCTCGCGGTCGGGAACTGGGCGAGAAGCGACAGTTCGAGATGGCCATCGAGTACTACGTCAACGGGCTCGAGTTCTGGCCCGATGCCGTGGAGGAGGCGCTGAAATCTTTACATGGCTGCGCGGTTGCCCGGCGCCAGACGGGCGGAAAAAAGGCGGGCCTTACCGACACGCTCAAACGGTCGGTTAACGATAAGGACGCCAAGCAGGCCTACATCAACGCCTTGTGGCTATTTGGGAGAGATCCGGACAACCTGTCGTATGTCGAGGCACTGGTTAAGAACGCAAGCCGACTCCGGGCGGACGATGCCGCCAAGTGGGCGGCGGGGCTTCTCCACAAAGCACTTGAAGGCAATCCCAAGGCCACCGCCAAGCAGTTTCAGGCATTGGTCCAATCCCTGGAAGAGTTGGGAGATCGATCCGCTGCGCGAGGCGAGCACGCCTTTGCGGTTGCCGCTCTCCAATCCGGGGTGGACGTCATCAACCTTTGGCGTCGGCGTATCGCCAAGGACCATGCCGCCGAAATGGCCCTGAAGGGTGTGTCCACCAAGCTGACGATTCTCAAGGGCAAGTATCAGGACGAAGGCTCGTACCGCGACAGCATTGTGGACGCGGCCGGACAGGCGGACCTGCACGATCAACAAAAAACCGTCACCAGCGAGGAACGTCTCGACGAGCTGATCGCCAAAGCGGAAGCCGAGTACGAAGAAAGCCCTGAAAATGCCGCGGCGCTCAAACAGGTGATCGACTTGCTATGCCGCCGCGAACGCGATGACGAAGAGCGAAAAGCCATCGGATTGCTCGTGGCCGAGTTTAAGAAGGGCGGCGAATATCGATGGAAACTGACCGCCGACGACATCCGCATGAAGCAACTGGCTCGCGCCGTTCGCGAATTTCAGAAGGAAGGCGATGCAGACGCGGTGAAGAAGGCGCGGATCGAACAGTTGCGCTTTGAGCTTACCGTATTCAAAGACCGGGTGGAACGCTATCCCACCGACAACCGGGCCAAGTTCGAACTGGGCGTTCGCCGTTTTCAGGCCGGCCAGTTTGACGAGGCCATCCCCCTCTTCCAGACTGCCCGTAGCGATCCCAAAAATCGGGACGCGGCGGGCACCTACCTGGGGCGATGTTTTTTTCGCAAGGGGTATCATGCCCAGGCGGTCAACGCCCTCCAGGAGGCGATCAAGGACCATGAATTCACCGACGACGACCTGGCCAAAACGATGAACTATTGGCTGGGCAGGTCGCAGGAGGCCTCAGGCGAGGCGAACGCCGCCCGTTCCACGTACGGAATTATCCTGCGGATGGACTACAATTATCTCGATGTTCGTGCTAGACTAGACGCTTTGTCCAAGAGCTAAAGACTTTTTACCAAGGAGATTACGGTGCCGAATCTTGCTTCCGCCGCCAAGCGGGTCCGACAGAATGAGCGAAATCGCGTTCGCAACCGAGCCCTCAAGGCCGAGTTGAAGACTGAAACTCGAAAGCTTTCTGACGCTTTGCACGACGGCAAGCTCGATCAGGCCAAGGACTTGTTGTCCAAGGTGACCAAAAAGCTCGACCAGGTCGCCGCCAAAGGCGCCCTTCATCGTAACACCGCGAGCCGTCGCAAGTCGCGGCTCGCCAGGCGAGTAAATGCCGGCGCCACGAGCAAAACAAAGTAGGCTTCCGGGGCCTTGATCGGCTTGGCCCTGTAGCCGAACGTCGGCGCAAGGGCTGTATTCATGGATGCCCATATCAGTCCAAGTTCTGCGAAGTACCTTTCGCGCGGCGGAAACAAACTCGCCGCCGCCCTGGACGACTTTCAGTTTCCCGTTGAAGGACTCACCTGCGCCGATCTGGGCAGCCATGTTGGCGGGTTTGTCGATTGCCTCCTGCAACGGGGTGCAAAAAAAGTGTACTCTGTTGACACTTCGTACGGCACGCTGGGCTGGAAGCTCCGCAAGGACCGCCGCGTGGTGGTGATGGAGCGTACCAACGCCATGCACGTCGCGTTGCCGGAACCAGTAGACCTGGTCACCATTGACGTGGGTTGGACCACGCAAAGAAAAGTCCTGCCAAATGTGCGCCGGTTCACCAAATCCTCGGGCAGCGTGATCGCATTGGTCAAACCGCACTACGAAGCGCCTCCCGAAATCCTCATTAACGGCGTGCTCCCTGATGAGTCTTGCCGTGACGTGCTTGGGACGGTTTTGGCTGGTGCTCGAGAATGCCTGTTTGACGTCGTCGCGATGACCGTGAGTCCCATTCGCGGGCATGGGGGAAACCGCGAATTCTTTGCGCACTTCAGACCCGTATTGGACGGATTTCAAGATTTCCGTATCAACCTGGAAGACCAGCTACAGGCCGTCACTCTCTCCGCTAACGCAATGATTCCGTAGGTCCATCCCAGTTCCGGGTGAGCACCCATGAACTCTGACCATCGAGAACCCCGGCCAATCGCCGCACCCGCAATGACGGTCGAACAACTTGAGCAGCGCGTGCTCGAACGGACGACCGCACTACTGGATTCCAATCAGCAACTTCGCCGGGAAATTCAACGACTCACCGACCGCGAGGCAGCGCTCCGCGAAAGCGAAGAACAATTCCACGTGATTTTCGAACAGTCCGCAGCGGGTTGTGTCCACATGGGACTCGATGGGACGATCATGAACATCAACCCGCGGATTTGCGAATTGTTCGGCTACACGCGGGATCAATTGCTGACCAAACGCTGGGCGGATTTGACGCACCCCGAAGACCTGGCACGCAATTCCGAAAAAGCGGAGCAGATGCTAGAGCAGATGCTCTCGGGCGAAATCTCATCGTACAGCACGGAAAAACGATACCTCCGCCGGGACGGATCGACTTTGTGGGTCGACCTGACCACGTCCCTGATCCGTGCGGCCAACGGACAACCGAAATATTTCGCCTCCGTCATCGTGGATATCTCGCAACGAAAGCACGCGGAGGAACTTCTTCACAAGAATGAGGAGCGTCTTCAATCCATCCTCGACCACACTACGGCCGTCATCTATATCAAGGAACCCGGCGGATGTTACGAGCTGATCAATCGCCGCTTCGAGGAACTTTTCCACATCACCAACCAGCAGATCGCGGGTCGCACCGATTTCGAGGTCTTTCCCCACGAATGGGCGCAGAAGTTTCGTGCGAACGATCTCAGGGTGCTGGAGACCCGGCTGCCCTGGGAACTGGAGGAGGTGGTTTTGCAGGATGACGGACTTCATACCTATGTTTCCGTAAAGGTCCCCATCCTCGATGCGACCGGACGAGCGATCGCGATCTGCGGCATCTCCACCGACATTACGGAACGCAAGCGGGCCGAATCAGCCATTCACCAGGCCATGGAGTCCGCCGAGCAGGCAAGTTCGGCCAAAAGCCGTTTTCTCGCCAACATAAGCCACGAAATCCGCACGCCCATCATGGCCATCCTCGGCGCGGCGGAGTTGATTCGAGGGGGTGAGTTGGCCGGTGACCAGGTGCACCATCATGGCGACGTGATCCTGCGAAGCGGGCGCCATCTGCTTTCGCTGGTCGACGACCTCCTCGATCAATCGCGGATTGACTCGGGTCGCCTGGATGTTGTTCGCGACTCCTGCTGCCTGCCTGAAATCATGGCGGATGTGTACGCCGTCACGGTGCCGTTCCTCAAGCATCAAGTGGACTTGCAAATCATTTATGAAAAGAGCGTACCGGAATTCATCAATACGGATCGCACCCGGCTGACCCAGGCCCTGATCAACCTGGTGCACAATGCGATCAAGTTTACCAGTCGAGGCCACGTTCACGTCAAAGTGAGCCTCGAACACGTTGAAAATTCTCCCTTCCTAACCATTTGCGTTGAAGACACCGGCCAGGGCATTGCCCATACCGACTTGAACCGGATTTTTGAGCCTTTCACGCAATTGGGAAACGGCAACCAGAATCCACCGAGCGGAATGGGGCTGGGGCTTCCGTTGGCACGCTGGATCGCGCAGCGCCTCGGGGGCAGTCTCGATGTTCGCAGCACGCCCGGAGAGGGCAGCGTGTTTACCCTCCGCGTTCCTGTGGGTCCTTTGGTCTCGCAAGAGTGGATCACTCCCGACGAAGCGGAGCAATGGTGGCGAGTGCACCGCAAAAAAAGTCCGACCCCATCCATGACCCTGTGCGGTACCGTGCTACTGGCCGATGATTCGGAAGACATCCAGCGATTGCTTGCGTACGCGCTGAAAAAAGCCGGCGCCACGGTTGTCGCCGTTTCCGACGGCCGGTCGGCGCTCGACGCTGCGCGGCAACGTCACTTTGACCTCATCCTGCTCGATATTCGCATGCCGGAAATGAACGGATGGGAAGCCGCGAAGGCCATTCGCCTTGCCGGATATTCAGGACCACTCATCGCCCTGACGGCCTCGACGACCAAGACGCAGCAGGATTTGACTCTAGAGGCGGGGTTCGACGATCTCTGGCCCAAGCCCATCTCGCTGGAACACCTGGTTGAGCTTGCTTCCGCATTCCTGCCTTCCTCTCCTGCGCCGAAGGAACCAGGTGGAGACGAATTGAAAGACCGACTCGAAAGCGTACGCAGGGAATTCGCACTTGGTTTGCCCCAGAGAATGGACCGCTTGCAAAGAGCACTGGAAAATGGAGATACCGACGCGACGGGAGAAATACTACACCAGCTTTTGGGAAGCAGCGGCATCGTCGGTTTCATGGACCTTTCTGCGCAGGCCCAACTCGTCTACGCACATTTCAAGTCCGGACTGCTTACCGTCCAGTCCGCCGAGTTGAACCGCCTTCTTGAGATCGCCCGGAACCTCAGCGCTCGATAGGCAAATCAATACGGTCAATCGTCCTTGTCTTTGTCCTTCTTTTTGGATTTCGACCTGGTCTGATCGTCGTCCTCGCCTTGATCCTTGTCTTTTTCTTTTTCGGGCGGCTTCGACTTCGCAGTATCCGGGCTTCTATCCTTATTCACATCTTTGTTGTCGGGCTTCGGTTCCACCCTTGTTGCAGGTGTCGGGCGCGGAGCAGGCTGCGGGGCTGGTTGCGCCGCAGGTTGCGGGGACGGTTGAGTCGGCGTCGCCGGCTGGCGCGTCACCCGCTCAACCTTTTGCTTGGGCTTGGGTTCGACGCTTCGATCCACCTTGGAAACCTCAGGCGCCTTGGGTGCGGGCCCTTTGCTCGTCGGGCTGTCCTTCCTGGCCGAAATCGAGGCGGGCGGGAGCTTCTCGCGGACCGGAGTCGTACGTTTGACGGGTTCCGCTGTCGCGGCAGTCTCTCGCAATTCGACGGCCTTTCGATCCTCGCGCGACTTGGTGGCCGCACGCGCCCTTTGAACAATCACGTCGCGCTCCGAACGATCCACCGATCGGAACGTGGTTCGATTGTTGTTGCTCTGTGCCATCTGCTGCAATGTTTTCGCAACAACAAAACCTGTGACGGCCGCGTTGGCGCGGTCGCCCCCCAGGCTCACTTGCAGGTCAAACGTGCGCGGCGGGCGTTCGCGTTCATTGTCCCTACGGCGATTGAACGACACCTCGATTCGCCGCTGCCAGTCGGGCTCATCGCGATGCCTCCAGCAGCTCTGGGCGTAAATCGGGTCGTATCCCACCCGTCGCGCCTGCACGGAGTACCACGGATAGAAACCCTTATCGACGTAGCCGATCGCGTAATAGTCGCCGAAATAATAGTGGCGATAACGAGGTCGGACGAACAGGTGATCGGTGAAAACTTCCAGGTCGATCACCGTCGCGGGGGCGTAAACGAAAGTTCGACTCATCCGCGCAACCGGACTCACATACACCGGGGCAAAGAGCACCCCGCGCCGCTCCACGGGAAAATCCCAGTACCCGTCCACAAACACATATCCGCGAGGCCCCCAAATGTAATGCGCAGGAATCCAGACCCAGTCCGGACTGGCCTCCACCCAGTGGCCGGGCCGCCAGCCGTACCGATCCTGATCCCAGATCCATGTGCCCGGCGTCCAGATTAGATTCGGCGACGGGGAGGCGGGAGGCGGACCGGCTTCCACCGCTTCGGGCGGTTCGGGCAGGTATTCGATATCCGTGGCGTCGGCGTCAATCCAGAAGCCCGACGACCACTGGTGCCCGTGGCCGACGCGCGTCCAGAAGCCGGGAACGTAACTTCGCCCCGGCGGAACGGAACGCCAAATACCGCTGGCCCACAGATAGTCGTCGCGATCATCGTCCCAAGTCCAATAGCCGGGAATCCACGTCATGTTGGGCCCATCGGGCACCTGGTCGGGCGGGTCTTCGTTAAGCGACTCGGGCGGCGGAAGCAGTACCACCACATCGGGTTCCGGGTCGTAGACCACGGTCTCGGCAAAAGCCTCGTGAACCGGGCCGCTGGTGAGCACCTGGACTTCGCTGGTACGCACCGTCTCCACCGTCCGCTCCGTCCATTGGGCGAAAACGAGATTTGGGCCCATCAGTCCGACGAACGACGCCATGCAGATAATGCTTTTGATTCCGGTAGTCATGTTGCTCTCCAATTCACTTTGTGCCTGCCCCCTTACTCAAGGGGACAAAGGGGGGCCAGTTCTGCTTCGCGCTGGGGCCTGGCTCGGTGTGTTGCGCACTCACTTCCGTATTCTACGGCTATTCCTCCCCCTGTGTGTTACATTTTGCAAATGCGTTGCTCAAAAACAAGTTGCCAACCAAGCAAGGATCGAATCGAATACCGTGGTGAGCCACGAACCTCAGTCCGCGCGGACCCAGAGAGTTCGACAAGTTAGGACGGGCTTCGATAGTCAAACCAATGTAACGAAAGGGGCGGTATGGCGGGTGTTCTGGTCACGGGCGGAGCGGGGTTCATCGGTTCTCATTTGGCCACGCGACTGGTCGAGCTGGGCCATAAGGTCCGGGTGCTCGACAACTTATCCACGGGCCATCGTAAGAACTTGTCGCACCTCGAAGGTAAGGTCGATTTCCTTGAAGCAGACCTTCGCGATGTGGCAGCGTGCGGCAAAGCCTGCCGAGGCGTGGAATTCGTGTTCCATGAGGCCGCGATGGGCTCGGTGCCAAAATCCATCGACGATCCACAAACCAGTCACGACGTGAACATCAATGGCACGTTCAACCTACTTCGTGCTGCGGCGGAAGCCAAAGTTCGCCGCGTGATCTACGCCGGGAGCAGTTCGGTGTACGGCGACTCCGCCGAATCCCCCAAGCACGAGGGCATTATCCCTCAACCGCTAAGCCCGTATGCCGTGCAAAAGCTTACCGGCGAATATTATTGCAGCGTTTTCTCGACGTGCTTCGGAATCGATTCGATCACCCTGCGTTATTTCAATGTGTTCGGCGCCCGGCAGGACCCGGCCAGCCAGTACGCGGCCGCCATTCCCGCATTCGTCACGTCGATCCTTCGCGGCGAGTCGCCCACGGTGTATGGCGATGGCGAACAGTCGCGCGACTTCACCTACATCGACAACGTAGTGGATGGGAATATGCTGGCGATGAATGCGGAGCGTACCGGCGGGATCACGGTGAATGTTGCCTGCGGGGGGCAGATCACCGTCAATGAGACCATCGCCGCGATCAATCGCTCGCTGGGAACAAATGTCAAGTCGAAATACGTTGCGGCCCGCACGGGCGACGTAAGGCACTCCTGTGCGGATATCCGGCTGGCGCGCAAGGTGTTGAATTACAGCCCGAAAATCGGATTCGACGAGGGGCTCCGAAAATCCATTGATTTCTATAAGAAGCTGTGATGGGAGTCTTGAGCGAACCGTGTCATTCTGAGCGAAGCGAAGAATCAATCAGACCCTTCGCTGCGCTCAGGGTGACAAACCTGGAAATGCCACTTTGTGCGACCTCTTTGTCTCTGCAGTGAAATGAAATGGATTTAAGAGATCTACAGGCCCTCATCGAAAAAATGTATTCGGACAAGGACCGCGCCCGGGGAACCCCGGCCACGTTTCTCTGGCTCATGGAGGAAATCGGCGAGCTGGCCACCGCTCTGCGGGAAGGCACTCAAAAGGAAAAAGAAGGAGAATTCGCCGACGTGGTGGCGTGGCTGGTGACGCTGGCCAACATCAACAACATCGACCTGACCGCGGCGCTGGCGGCCAAGTATGGCACGGGCTGTCCGGGATGCGGGAGATTGATTTGCGTGTGTGATTCAAAGCCGTGATTTCGGACGGCCCCCTCAGTCCTCTCTTGGGAAGGAGGGAGGCACATTCTTCTTTCGCAGGCCGCGATCTTCGCCAAATGTCTGCTTTTTTCGCAGGGTGTGGTGGTATGCCTGGGCGAAGCGATGGGCCTCGTCGCGCATCTGCTGAAAGATCCGCAACGCGTCATTGTTGCGGGCCAGCCGAACCGGTGCGGAGCGGGCCTGGATGTACAACTCCTCTTCACGCTTGGCCAGGGAAATGACCATCGCAGGCTTCACATTCATTTCTGCGAACACCTCCATGCCCGCATGAAGCTGGCCTAGCCCGCCGTCGATGAGAATGACATCGGGGAAAAGTTCTTCGCCCTCGGCTGCGTACCGGTATCGCCTTGATATCACTTCACGAATTGCGGCGTAGTCGTCCACGCCATCCACGGTTCCGATGCGAAAGCGGCGATATCCGCCCTTGAACGGCTTGCCGTCGATGAAGCAAACCAACGAGCCGACGGTGGCCTCGCCTTGCAAGTGCGCGATGTCGATGCACTCCATGGCCCGCGGCGGCGATTCGAGGCCGAGCAGGTCCGCGATTTTTTCCAGCCCGCGGCGCGGGTCGGTGTAAAATACTTCCGGCTGCACGTGTTCATCCACGTCGCCTTGCAGGGCCAATGACTGAATCGCCTTGAGTCGATCGCGCAGCGTGGCCGCCTCCTCGTATCGCTTCTCCTTCGATGCGGCCTCCATCTCCTTCTGCATTTGCCGCACCAAGGTCTGGCGTTTGCTGGCCAGGAACTTCTTGAGCCGGTCCACGTCTTTTTTGTAGTCTTCCTGCGAAATCAGCGCCGCGCACGGGGCCGTGCACTGCTTAATCGCATGAAGCAGGCATGGGCGGAAGAACTTCCGCGACTCGTCGCCCTCGTGAATTTCCAGCTCGCACATGCGAAATTTGAACACCCTCTGCAGCGCGTTCACTGCGTCGCGCAGTGATGTCGCCGACGTAAACGGACCGTAGAGTTTGCTGCCCTTGAGTCGCGGTTTACGCGTGACGTACACGGCCGGAAAATCGTCGCTGGTGGTGATCTCGATGTACGGAAACGTCTTGTCGTCCTTGAGCAGCGCGTTGTGCGGAGGCTGGATGTCCTTGATCAGCCGGGCCTCCTTGAGCAGCGCGTCCACCTCGCTTTCGCACTCGATGAAGTCGATGTGCCGGACCTTGTCCACCATGCGACAGATGTCCGGGCCACGGGTGTTGAGCAGGTCGGCGGAAGGCTGGAAGTAGCTCGTAACGCGCGCCCGCAGGTCCTTGGCCTTCCCCACGTACAGGACCCGCTCCTCCGTGTCCTTCATAAGGTACACGCCGGGCGTCTTGGGGAAGGCGGCGATAAGCCTCCGCAGCTTTTCCAGGCATTCCGCGTCCATGTCTTGATTGTAGTCGGCCTTCCGACAGATTCCGACGTGGTGGATCGCTTCATTTTGCCAGCCTTATTCGCTATCATTCTGAGCTAATAACGTGGATCACTGCATGGACGTTCGCGCAGGGCACGGATCGTAACCAACGAATTCGATGAAAAAAGAGGAATGGATATGACAGGTCAGCTCTTGAACAAGCGGGTTCACTTTTTCCAAAGCTTCGTTTTTGTTCTCGTGGCAACAGTTTTCGTGTCGGGTGTACGCGCCGAGCAACCGGTCGCATACCCCAAACCCAAGAAAGGCGACACGGTCGACGAATACCACGGCGTCAAAGTACCCGATCCCTACCGCTGGCTCGAAGACGCCGACACGCCGGAATCCAAGGCGTGGATCGACGCGGAAAACAAACTCACCTTCGGCTTCCTCGAACAAATCCCCCAGCGCGAACAGATCAAGAACCGCCTCACCCGCCTCTGGGATTTCGAGCGATATGGCATCCCCTTTCATCGCGGCGGGCGCTACTTCTTCTCCAAGAACGACGGCCTGCAAAACCAGAGTGTCGTGTACTGGATGGACTCGCTGGCCGGCGAGCCCAAGGTGCTGATCGACCCCAATAAGCTCTCCAGCGACGGTACCGTCGCCCTGAGCGGCTACGACATCACCGAGGACGGCAAGCTCATGGCCTATGGCCTCTCGGCTTCCGGCTCGGACTGGCAGGAGTGGCACGTGCGCGATGTCGAAACGGGCAAAGACATGCCCGACCTCATCAAGTGGGTGAAGTTTTCCAGCGCGGCGTGGACTCACGATCAAAAGGGCTTTTTCTACAGTCGCTACGACGAACCCAAAGAAGGCGACGCACTTAAGGGGGCCAATTATTTCCACAAGCTCTACTACCACACCCTGGGCAAGCCCCAGTCCGAGGACCAGCTCGTCTACGAGCGTCCCGACCAAAAGGAGTGGGGCTTCGGCGCGGGCGTCACCGACGATGGCCGCTACGCCATCATCAATGTCTGGAAAGGCACCGAGAAAAAGAACCTCATTTTCTATAAAGATCTTCAAGCCCCCGGCTCTCCCGTGGTTGAGATGATGCGCGAGTTCGAGGCCGAATACGACTTCATCGACAACGACGGCACGACGTTCTACTTTCGCACCGACTACGGCGCGCCGAAGGGGCGCGTCATCGCCTTCGACATCAACAATGCCGGGCGCGGCAATTGGAAGGAAATCATTCCACAAGTCACCGCCACGCTGCGCGGAGTATCCAGCGTGGGTGGCCGGCTGATTGCGCAGTATCTGAAAGATGCGTATTCGCAGGTGGCCGTGTTCAATAAGGAAGGCAAACTGCTCGAATCCGTTGAACTGCCGGGGCTTGGCACCGCGGCCGGCTTCGGCGGACGCAAGGGCGACCTGGAATCCTTCTACATGTACACCAGCTACATTCAGCCGGCGACAATTTACCGGTATGACGTTTCGGCCGGCAGCAGTTCGTATTTCAAGAAGCCCAAGGTGGACATCAATTCGGCGGACTACGAAACCAAGCAGGTCTTCTACAAGAGCAAGGACGGCACCAAGATTCCGTTGTTCCTCACCTCCAAAAAAGGCCTGAACAAGAATGGTCAAAACCCCACGTATCTGTACGGTTACGGCGGGTTTGACGCCACCATTACGCCGTTTTTCTCCGTTTCCAACATGGTATGGATGGAGATGGGCGGCGTGCTGGCCGTGGCCAACATCCGTGGCGGCGGCGAGTACGGCAAGGAATGGCACGACGCAGGCCGCAAGCTCAACAAACAAAACGTCTTCGATGATTTTATCGCGGCGGCCGAGTGGCTCATCGAGAACAAGTACACTTCCAAGGAAAAGCTCTCCATCGGCGGCGGCAGCAACGGCGGACTCCTCGTCGGAGCCTGCATCACGCAGCGGCCCGACTTATTCGCAGCGGCGATGCCGGCCGTGGGTGTGATGGACATGCTGCGTTTCAACAAGTTCACCATCGGCTGGGCGTGGACCAGTGACTACGGATCGCCGGACAACGCTGAAGAGTTCAAAGCTCTGCAGGCGTATTCGCCGCTGCACAACATCAAACCGGGAACGAAATACCCCGCCACCTTGATCACCACCGGCGATCACGACGACCGCGTCCACCCAGGCCACAGCTTCAAGTTCGCCGCCGCGTTGCAGGAGGCGCAGTCCGGTCCGAACCCCGTGCTCATCCGCATCGAGACCAAGGCCGGTCACGGGGCGGGCAAGCCGACTTCGAAGCAGATCGAGGAAGCCGCCGACCGCTGGACCTTCCTGGTCAAGGCGCTAAATATGTCGGTCGAGGATCGCCTGAAGACCGTGCCACCCGGCACCAAAACCGGCTCGGCGGGATGAACGAGAATTTTCGGGCTGCTGTGCTGAGCGAAGCGATACCCCCAGTAGGCCGATCGATATGCGAGAATTCAACCAAGGAGAATGCTGGTCTCGATCAAAACAAGGAGGGCTGGCTCGGTTTGACTTCTGTGGACGAAATGAAGGGCAATCCGAGATGATCGTAGGCGAATTTCGTGGCCGTGCGGCCTTGGCGGGTGCGGACGACGAAGCCGATTTGCAATAGGAACGGTTCGACCATGTCTTCCAGCGTGTCGCGTTCCTGGCCCATGGTGGCGGNNGCCACGCGCGGCGTGCCGCGGCTGCGGGCGGCGATCAGTTCGAGCGTGTCGGGCTTGGGCTTTAGGCCCAGCTTGGCGGACGAACGATGCAAAATCTCGGTGAGTTCCGCCGGAGTGTAGAAGTCGAGATGAAAGTGGTGGCCGAAGCGATCGCGCATCGCTCCACTGAGCATCCCCGCGCGAGTGGTCGCGCCGATGAGCGTGAATCGCCGCAAGGCGAAATTGACCACGCGGCCCGACAGTCCACCCTCGATGGTGAAATCGACGCGGAAGTCCTCCAGCGCCGGATAGAGAAACTCCTCGACGATTTTCGGCAGCCGGTGAATTTCATCGATGAACAACACTTCGCCGGCCTCCATGTTGGTAAGCAGCGCCATGAGATCGGCCTGCTTGCCGAGCGACGGACCCGATGTGATTCGCGGCGCCTTGTCGTTCATCTCGCGGGCGATGACATGCGCGAGCGTTGTTTTCCCCAGCCCCGGCGGGCCGTCGAGCAGAATATGTTCAAGCGGCTCGCGACGCTTCTTCGCGGCGGCCATGGCAATCTCGAGTTTTTCGAGCACCGCGCGCTGCCCGACCATCTCGTCGATGCGCTGCGGGCGCAAGGCGAAATCGACGGGTTCGTCGGCCGGGCGGGCGTCGGAAGTTAAGATTCTATCTCGTGCCATAACTCTTCAAATGCGAAAAGGTGAATGCGGAATTCGGAGCGTGTCATCCTGAGCGCAGCGAAGGATCTCGCTTTGCACGAGGTCAGATTCTTCGCTTCGCTCAGAATGACAAATCGGCTCAGCATTCCGCATTCAACCTTCTATTCCTGCCTTCACCCGATACGCCACGCGGACCCATTGATCCGGGCCGGCCAGGTCGGAGTGCAACTGCGCGGCACGCTCGATCCAGCGCTCCGCTTCCGCACGCGGATCGCCCCACGCCACAAGAATTTCCAGCGCGTCGCGCTGCGCCGACGAAAGCTGCACGGCCATACCGCTTGCCGCGCCTGCATCACCGCCGATCGCCAAATCCTTGACCTTCCCGCGAAGGGTGGCCACGATCATTTCCGCCGCCCGCGCGCCGATTCCCGGAAGACTTGCCAAGGCCTTGGCGTCGCCGGCCTCGATCCACGCTGCGATCTTTCGCACCGGCTGGGCCAGAGCCTTGAGCGCCTTTCGCGGCCCGATCCCCTTTACATCAACGAACCGCTCGAAGAACGAACGGTCCTCGCGGTGCAGAAACCCCAGCAGGCGCGGGACCATATGGCCCGAACCGTGGTTGCCTTCGAAAAACTCGATGGTATGAAGCGTGATCTGCTGCCCGCGATAGGCGGCGAGCTCGGCGATGGCAAATCGCGGAACGAGAATCTCGCGGGCCACCCCGTCGCGATCGAGGACGATCGACTCCTCGTCCACGTCCACCAGGTTGCCCGTAAGCCGGATGATCATGCACGCACGTCCTTCGCCCATCCGAACCCCGGCGGCAACGCGGGGCGGTAACATTCGCGCTGCCTGGAGAAACCGCCCGTCGCTTGCGCTCCGGGTTCGGATTCACACGGTAACCCAAACCTAACAAACTGAATAGCCGTCGAACAAAGCGTAAATCGCCAGTCCGGTGTTTTCTTCACCTTTCGAATCAGAGTTTCGCTTATAACGCCTTTATTTTTAACTGCTTAGCGAGATTACAAGAAAGCCGATTCGAGGAAAACTCTCCACAATTAGAATGATTGACGGACGCGGCACAAACGCTTGTCCCAGCTTGACTTGAACACGTTCGCGAATCTGGTACAGTGCTACGTTCCGGTCTTTCCGGACGAGAATTCTATTGTCGTTTTTGGAGGTGTTTTTTGGCATCGGAGTTGGTACGTCAGTTGGTTGACTCAGGAATTCACTACGGCCACCGCGTGAGCCGCTGGAATCCGAAGATGGCCCCGTACATCTTCGGCAAACGCAACACCATTCACATTCTCGACATTCGCGAGACGGTGAAGGGCCTGCTGCGGGCGAAGAAGTTTATCGCGCAACTTGTGGCCAAAGGTGAGGATGTGTTGTTTGTAGGGACCAAGCGTCAGGCCCGTTTGCAGGTCGAGACGCAGTCCAAGCGCGTGGGCATGCCCTTCGTCACCGAGCGATGGCTGGGCGGTACGCTTACGAATTTCCGCACCATTCGCTCGCGGCTCGCACGCCTCGAAGAGCTTGAAAAGGCCGAGGTCGACGGCACCGCGCTGCAATACAGCAAGAAGATGATCTCCATGCGCAAGCGCGAGCTCGACAAGATCAAGTGCAACCTCGACGGCATCCGCACCATGACGCGGCTGCCCGGCGCGCTGATCGTGATCGACGTCCACCGCGAGCACAACGCCGTCCGCGAAGCCCGCAAGTTGAGCATCCCCACCGTCTGCCTGATCGACACGGATTCCGATCCTGATTTCGCCGACATTCCGATTCCCGGCAACGACGACGCCATTCGCGCCATCGACACCATCCTGGTGCATCTGGCCGACGCCGTCGAAGAAGGCAAGAAGGGTCGCCTGGCCGCTCAGAGTGACAAGGAGGGCGACGACGGCGCCGGCGGACGCCGCCGCGCACGCCGCGCAACAGGACGCAGCGAAGGCGAGTCCGCAATTGAGGCCAGTACAATTTCAGAATCGATGGCCGGCGCTCCGGTTGAGCGTTCACCGTCGATGGCCCCTGTTTCTACACCGGCGTCGGACGCAATTTCCTAGGACAAGTGGGGTGGCACGGCCTGGCCGCAGCCAGGCCGTGCTGTCCATTTCACAATTTGCATACAAACCGCAAGCGCGGTCACAGTTGAAGAAGGTATCGAATCATGGCAGAAATCTCCGCACAGGCAGTCAAAGACCTCCGGGCAAAAACCGACCTCCCGATGATGGAGTGCAAGCAGGCCCTCACTGAGAGCAAGGGCGACATGGAGGCCGCCATGGACTGGCTCCGCAAAAAGCACAAGGGCAAGCTCTCCGAGCGCGCCGACCGCGCCACCGGCGAAGGACGCATCGCCATCTACATCGACGCGGCCAAGAAGGTCAGCGGCATGATCGAACTTCAGTGCGAGACCGCGCCCGTCGCCAAGAACGAGATGTTCATCGAGCTGGCCAACGCGTTTGCAAAGAAAGTCGCGATGGGCACGGTGGCCGCGCCCGACGTGGCCAAGATTCGCTCCGACCCCGAAATGGACGCCAAATTCACTGATGTCTTTGGCCGCCTCCGCGAGTCGATGAATCTCGCCAAGGCCCGCCGCGTAACCGGCGAGCACCTGGCCTCATACGTCCACCACGACGGCAAGAGCGGCGTGCTCCTCGCCCTCAGCGCCACGCCCAAGTCGGACAAGAACATCGGCGGCGACCTGTGCATGCACACGCTCTTTTCGTTGCCCGTGGCGATCGACCGCGCGTCGGTGCCCGTCGATCAGGTGAACAAGGTCCGCGACGCCGCCCGCGAGCAAGCCCAGACCGAAAAGAAGCCCGCCCAAATCGTGGACAAGATCGCCGACGGCAAGGTCAACGCCTTCTTCGCCGAGCGCGTGCTCATGGAGCAGTTCCACGTCAAGACCGACGACTACGGCAAAAACGCCAAGATCGCCGACGTGCTCAAGACGGCCGGCATCGACCGCATCACCGACATGGTCGTCATGAAAGTCGGCGTGTAAGGCTCGGATGCGAGGGATAACCGTCCTTGCCCTTGTTTTTTCGCCTTCGCCAGACTCCGTCACCTGACTCCTATCTCCTGCACCTAACCGTCCCCCCCTTTTAGGGGGGATACGGGGAGTTGAGCCGAGCCACAAGCGATGCCTGATCCGAATCCGAAACGCAAGCGACGGGCGATCCGCCCCGCGATCGCGCTTGGGGTTCCGATTATGGGCACGCCTGAATCGTGAACGGATACGGCTTACCGCGGAACGCATCCACGCACGCCGCGATATGACCAAACCCAAGGTCCACATTCAGCGTGATGATATTGCCAAATGCATCGTCCCCGGCCAGCATCGCCCGCGCCTTGATCGGCGCGCCAGCTCCGCTTTGAAACTTCTTCACCAGCGCCGCAATATCCCCCACGTCCGGCTGGGCAGTCTCCGATGGCGGATTGTACGGCGTTTCCACGTCGCCCCACCGCGTCGTGCCGATCGACAACGGCGCTGATATGGCTGTGCAGCTTGCTTCATTGCCCAGGCAGCTCGCGGCCACATTCTGAACTTCGTACATCGAACTCGGCACAATCGCGCTGCCCGTCACGTGCAGTAACCCCACCGTACTCCAGTCCTGATAGTGCGGCGTACACTGCAACGACGATGCATAAAACGGCGTCGGGATCGCAGTTGACTCAACATACTGCACCGGCGGCCCCACCCATCGGAATCCACCTTCAAACGACGTAAAATCTGCTGCAATGCCGCCGGAGTATGGCGGAACCACATGGTGCAGCGAGGTCAGCTTGATGCGGAGAGCCGTTTCGCCGACGGCGGCCGTTGCCGCAGGCGGAACCGAGAACGAAACGAACCGGGTTTTTACGCCCAGCGGATCAACCACGACTTCGGGAGGTGCTTCGCAGGCGTCCGGCACACCATTGCCGTCCAGATCCGGATCAACTGCAGCAATGGTCGTCGTCAGCAGAGAAAAGGCCATGTTGGGGACGGAGCAAGCCGGGCTCGCGACCGCCCATGGACCGTACAGCCAGTCGCTTCCCGACACGCTCACTTGAGAAGATAGTGCGGATTGCAGCCCGTACGACACTCCGCGAGCAATGTCGGTGCTATGCCAGCCCCAAAAATTCGCATTAGCCGACCGCCCCGTTGGAGTAGCCACGCACGGTGCTCCGCCATATTCGGTACCGATAACCGCCTGGATATCAATGGCATAGGTAAAGCACGGCTCTTCCTGGAACTGGGCCGCCTGGGCCGGGGTTTGTCCAGAACGCGAATCCACCTCCGAATGGATCAAGCAGCAAGCATTGATGTCTGCCAGATATTGGATTACCGGGTGCCCATCACACGACGCGACACTTCGGGCATTGGTTTGCACGATGCTTGCGTCGCAGTAGTAAAGCCCCAACGGCTGCTCCGGTGGAGCGGCGCCCGTCGCGAGGGGCTCGTGGAAACTGAGGAACCACCCGTCGGGCGTGGGCGCCGGATCGCCGCCGGCGCGAATCAGCCAGTTTCCGGGAAGACCGAAACTGTCGATTGTACCGATCGTTTGCCCGGCGAGATTCTCGCTGAACGGGTCCGCGATGTTCGCAGGGAAGTAGGCCCAGGATCGCACGGCCAACGGCGGGGTCTGATCGATCGCCGCGGGGAACCGAACAACGCCGTCAATCTGCGACTGAACGTCTCCGCAACCGACATAAAAATCCGCACCGGCTGGAACGACGACTCCCCCGGATGGAACGGTATGAATCGCTAACGTGACACCATCATTGGCATGAACTCCGCCCGGCAGCGACCAGCGAATGAGGGGTGTGGCATTGATCATGTTTCCCGTCGCTGCAGCGTCAAGCCAAATGACGGCGTCCACGGCATTACCAATGGTCACGCCGGTTGAACCCCCGGGAGTACCGAACGCAACCTCTATGGTTGTGATGGTCAGTGGTCCGCCGGAAGTATTGGTGAAGCGATTGGCCCAGCCAAAGGTCCCGCCGCGGACCCCGTCATTCACACCGATCGCGTTTTCGGCGCCGCCGTCGTCCACGCGAAACACGGGGAATGCGGGAGTCTGGCTACCCCACCAGCGGACGCTGGTAATCGGGCGGCCGTCGGAGACGAAGTCGTCCGCGTGAACCACATTGGGGAACATGTCGGAGGCATCGACGTTGGATGCAATGTCTTCGCCCAGCCCCGATAGCGGTTGATCGAATTTGAGGTCCTCCAGGCAAACCGCCTGCACCGCGTTGTTGGCATTCACGATCCCATCGCCAAGATCACGGGCATCGTTGTACGCGATCGATGTCTGTTGCATGACCTCGATCTTGTCTGCGGCCGATAGGTCCGGTCGGCACGACTCGAGCAAAGCAGCCACGCCACAGACATGCGGAGCCGCCATCGAAGTTCCGTCGTACGCTACGTAATAGTCATTATTGGGGTTGGGATCGGCCGAGTTGCGCACCGTGCTGGTGATGTTGACTGCCGGGGCCGCAATGTCCACCCACGGACCAAAGCTCGACGCCGAATAACCTGTTCCGTTCTGAGCCGTACCGGCAACGGCGACCACCGTGGGCTGACTTCCCAGATAATCCGCTACAGAGTTGTTGGCATTGCCTGCCGCTTTTACCACCATGACATCGCGCGCCAGTACAGCGGCCAGTGCCACGTCAATCCCGCCGGTATTGGATGATCCCCACGAGCAGTTGATCGCGGTGATGTTGAACCCATCGTCGACCATCGTCGCCACGTAGTTCATGGCCTGAGCTGCAGCCGCCATGCTGATCAGACCCCCGCAAGTCGAGTTCCAACCAACACGCAGGGGGATGATCTTTGCGCCGTCTCCGGGGCTGCTGGTGAGCCCGGTTCCAAAGCCCCCCGCCGTGCCGGCCACCCCGCGCTGATTGTTCGTGATCGCACCCGCTATGCCCGATACATGCGTGCCGTGACCGTTGTAATCATCTGGTTCATTGTCCGCAGTGTTGCAATCGAGGTCGTTACAGGTGCAACCAGCGACAACCGAAGAGGCCAGAAAATCGTAGCCGACGACGTCGTCGATACGTCCGTTCCCGTCGTCATCGATTGCATTGCCCGGGATTTCGCCCGGGTTGATAAAAATATTGCCGACATTTTGCGGAGCGGCCGGACTCCACGGGGCAACGTTGCCGCCCAGGTCCTTGTGGAAATAGCGAACTCCCGTATCCAGGATTCCGATGATTACGCTCGGATCACCATTCTCGATCTTCCATGCCGGCGGACCGTTGATGCCGAAATTGGCCTTCATATTCCATTGGCTGCCAAGCCAAAACGAGTCATTGGGGTTCGTGGTAACTGCGTGTACGCCGATTTTCTCGACTTGCTCGACATTGGGGTCGGCACGCAGCTCGTCCATCGCGACTTTGAGGTCCGCACCGTCTTCGATTTGGGCGATGTAGTGGCCCGTGAGGTCTGGAAACTTGTGCCCGACGGGATAAGGTTTGGCCGTGGGGAACTCCCGGTCAAGAGCCTTCACGCGGGCAGTGGTCATCCGTACCTGAAGCGATGCAAGGTTGGTCGTAGGCCGGTTATTCTGGTCTGTTGCAAGCTGAATCTTCGACCGTGCGTCGCGCGTCAGCACGACGATAAACTCGTCGGCAATGAACATCTCCGGATCGGTGTACGAAGGTGGTGCCGAATTCTTCGCTAGACGCGGCGCTGGTTGAGCCCCTTCGCTTTGCAAAACGGCAAACGCGCCGAGAAAAGCCACCGCCTGAAAAAAGCCCGCCTTGTTGAAAATCTGGTTAGCCATTTCAAACCCTTCCTTTCACCGATCCTCTATGCTCTGCCAAAACAGAACCCGCGATTCAGTGTAATGTTACCATTTCCGAATTACCAGACAAATCTGCCAAAAACACTGTAAAATGTCGCTTCTCGTGATAATAATGGACAGGATCCGGTTCCCGTTTAAACCTGAGGCATGGTTTCTCCTCGTGCACGTGGCAATACTGGAGGTTACCGTTCACCCCCGACGGCGCAGGGGGCAGAAGCGGGTCCCCCGGTGCGGTGGGCGAAAAGGGTGTGGCGGAGGTAGTCGAGAACCAGTCGGTGTTGCAGTCGCAATGATTGCACGACGGCCAGCGCAGTTATTTTCTGGGATTCGTATACGGCAGTACGCCACACAGCATCAACGCCAAAGGCGTTGCAACTCAAAGCCCCGGGTTGCCCGCGCTTTCTGCGGGCTACCCAGGGTGCGAATCGAACCACCCCACCCGACCCCATCGGGGTTGCGGAGATTCCCATCTCGGACGAGTGCAGCCCCCATGATATACGCTTAAAAAGGCGTGTTGTATGCTATAGGAAAATCAAGATCTCATGACGGCAGTGCGAACGACCGCCGGAAGAGAATGGTTCCCGCCACGAGGCCCACAAGAGTCAGCAGCACAAGCCCCCAGGCACCGATGGCTGGCACGGCCGCCGGAACTCCGACGCCGCGAATCGTGAACGAATCGAACGAACCCGTCCCGCCAACCGCGTCAACGAGGATGAGCAGAATCCAAGGATCGCCACCCGACCCTGTCAGGCCCAGCGGCGACAGTCCCCCATCGGTCCCCAAATCAAGTCCTTCGGGACGATAGAGGCCGGAAACAATCGGTCCATCTTGCGACGGCACGCCCACCGCGCCATCGGCGAATGTCAGATCGATGCCGGCAATTGCAATCGCGCCCCCACGATCGGTCATCAGCTCGGCCGGCACACCAAAGGGACTAACGAGATAGAAATCTAGGTCGGTCGGCCTTGTATAGGTCAGACCATTGATCTCCACTTCGAGCCCTACAATGTCGTCGAGCCCCACTGGCAATACAACTGGAACAAACTCACCACTTGAATCAATCAGCCCACCCGGCGTCGTCACGGAAAACGGCTGGGCCTGGGACACTCCGCCCAAACTGCACACCAACAACACGGCGGAAAATAGCAGATTTCGGCAGGTCATTCTCGTGACATCACATGTTTACTGGAATCCCTCGCGAAACTCTTCGTTTGGCCCCGAAAGTGCTTTCGAGATGGAACGGATGGTAACGATTTCGCCTGTGAATTTCAAGGCCCTGACCCGCTTAATCTGAGGCGTGAACGGGAAAAACTGACCTATCGGCATCCGGCAGGTGCACCGCCCGCTCGCTTGCGCTCGGGGTTCGAACTGCTTCAGGAAGCGTCGTTCGTGCGAGGCGTCTTGGGCGGGGCGTTGCCCATTCCGTGCCTTTGGTCGAGCTGTTCAGGACTGGAGCGGAAGCCCGTGATCATGGGATATTCTTCCGGTTTTTCCTTGGGGTGCACGGCGAAGACTTCAACGCGGACGATCTCCTCGTAGGGCAGCGAAACCACGAATGCGCCGACCTTGTAATGCTCGTCCATCGGGACGCATTCAAAGACCAGGTGCGACTTGCTGGGCACGTCGGCGATGTCCTTCACCTCGTAGCTGAACCCGTCGCGAAGATAGACCAGCATGCGCAGGTCCAGCTCGCCGGCCAGCTTCCGCATCCCCTCGTGCTCCAGCCGCTCGTCCTCGGGCACATCGGGAAAGTGGCTGAGCGCGCAGCGCCAGCGGGCCTCGTCCTGCTGCTCCTGAAATCCCGGACCGTGGAACCAGTCGTGGGTGAACATCGTGTATCTTCTCTCAGCGGCCGGCAAGCTCGAATCGGCCGCGCGACCATGATACAGACTGAAGAGTTATCGGCCTATCGTCTCCCAGGCCTCATGTTTGTATCGGTATCAGGCGGGGCTAGCATGTGACCGTGACCCCCACCGATTTGAACGCATTCGTAAAAGCGACCGCCGTGGAAGTCGGCTTCGAGCGCTGCGGCGTGGCCAGGGCCGAGGCTATCGGACGGGGGGACTATGTTCGTTGGTGGCTTTCCCAGGGAATGGCCGGCTCGATGGAGTATCTTCACCGGCACATGGACAAGCGCCTTGACCCTCGCGAACTGTTACCGGGCGCAATGAGCGCCATCGTCGTGGCACTCGTCTACAAGCAGCCCGCCCCGCCGCCGCCAGATAGCGACCCGCGCGGACGGGTGGCCATGTACGCCTGGGGCGAGGACTACCACGAAGTCCTTCGCGACAAGCTCCGCGCGATGGAGCAAAAGCTACGAGATCGGGCAAGCGAGCCGTTTGAATGTCGCATTTGCGTGGACACCGCCCCGATCATCGAACGCGAACTGGCCGCAGCGGCCGGAGTCGGCTGGATCGCGAAGAATACTCTGGTCATCGATCCCGATCTGGGCAGCTATTTCTTTCTCGGCGTCATACTCACGACGTTGGACATCGCCCCGGACCAGCCGATCGCCGACCACTGCGGCACCTGCACGGCCTGCCTCGAAGCATGTCCGACCCGGGCATTCATCTCGCCGTATCAGATGGATGCGTCGCGCTGCATCAGCTACCTGACCATTGAGCACCGGGGCGAAATATCGAAACCGTTTCAGGAAATGATGGGCGACTGGGTGTTCGGCTGCGACGTGTGCCAGGATGTCTGCCCACACAACCGCAAGGCACGTGACACCCGCGAGCCGCGCTTCGCCGTCCGCGACCCGGCCCCCGCTCCGCAGCTTCAACAACTCCTCGCATGGAGCGAGAGTGAGTATCGCGAAAAACTCCGCAACTCAGCCATGAACCGCGCCAAGTTCGACATGCTTAAACGCAACGCTCGAATCGCGTTGGCGAACAATGCATCGAAAGGCGTTTAATCCTCATCGCGGGGTGGATCATCAACAAGGAGCACGCCGCGATGATCAACACCGTTGAGCCGGAAGCCCATGTCCGGCGTAGTCTTTCGGACTCCTTCTTTACGAGTAACGATGTCTCCGCCGTCGTCGACGCCGTTTTCGTCCACGGAGTAGATGACAATGCCTTCCTGCGTCTGCGCCAAGCGCAGCGGTTTGCCGTCGAACGGATCAATCGGAACGGCCGGCAGATACGCGGGGACAAGCTGATCGAGCGTGCCGGGGAGGCGTCCTTCGGCGAGGCGGAATCGCTCGGCGGCCAGACCAGAAACCGCGCAGTCCAATTGCGCCGAGATTCTCGTGTTCAACAAAACCGCACGGGTAAGACTCGGCCCGAGAATCTTGACCAGCATTTGCATGCGAGAAAGATTGGGCACGTCCTGCTCAATCTTTCTCGCCGCAGCAAGCAGCGCTTTGGGATCGTCCACCGCGTCAATCAGCGAGGTGTGCATCTGGGTGCCGCGAAGCTGGTTGGAGCGCATCAAAAACGCAGGCAAGCGGAGAAAGGGGGCAGTTCCACCGTCGGCGGATACGGCAACATCCATCAGCGAAATCCGCCCCGCCGACAGGGCATCGCACGCCTCAACAAAGAAAGCTCGCTCACCCAGCAGCCCCCATTTCAGGGTTCCGGTTTGCTTCATCGCACCGAGTTCGGCAGCCATGCGTTTCAATGACGGATCGTCAGTCGTTCCGGAACGAAGCAAGTCTTCCGCCGTTGCAATCGCCTGGGCCTCAATAGCAATCTGCACGAGGCGGCTGATGAGAATCGGCTGATCGCCGAATGTGCCCGCCAATCGGCATTGCAACTCGAAACCGCGAAGGGCCCCGGCCTGGTCGGCATCCACCAATCGAAGCTTCGTGTCGAGGCGAACGAGCCTGGAGGCCGTCCGAACATGGGACACGTGCGGGATCAATGTACCAAGCGGATTTTTCTGGTCGTATTGAATCAAAAAGCGACCGGTCGGCTTATCGCGCAATTCCTCAAGTTTCGTGAGGATGTCCTGATGTTTCGCTAGGAATTCTCTGGCCCGCTCGATGCGTCCCCGTTTGAGTCCGGTGAAAAAATCGCCGGTTTCATTCGATCCGGAGCCCAGCGAATCGAGCGTGATCGCGCCGCCACGCTGCTCGTCAAGAGTGGCCGCAAGACCTTCGATGACGCGAGCGCTGTTTTTGTCTTCCGGGATGACTGCCCGCTGAGCCTCGATCTCGGCAAAGGTGAGCGGCTGCCCCTTGGCGCGAAGCGAAGCGGCGTAGCTTTCCCACTCACGCGTCCCGGCCGAACCGAGCGAGACAATGATGATCCAAATCGCCGCCCCCACGCCGATCATGCCCAACAAGACTTTCGCCCATACATTTGCGTTTCGTTTCATGGCAGCCACGCTCAAACTCCTCTGGATTCTATCCGAACCACACCGCAAGGGCCTTTGGCGCATGACGCCCCGGCATCGAGGGAAACACCCCCTCAATAAGTACTACGGATTTCCCGGCTCAGAGTCGCAGAGGAAAATGGGATTTGGGTACTTTGGCACCAACAGTTTGCCACGGAAGCCGTGCCCGAGATGCGGACCCTACCCCCAAAGCAATGACGTTATCCTTCCTTGCCTGGCGAAAAATCGACCTTCGGGGCCGTCTTGGCCGCTTCGCCGATCTCGAAATACTCGGCCTTTTCGACCTTGGCCAGCGAGGTGTAAAGGCTTCCCAAAAGCGAGCGCGCAAACGTGTTCAACTCTTTGACCTGATCGTTGTAGCGCTGCCGCTCGACTGCCAGTCGATTTTCGGTGCCCTCAAGGGAATCTTGCAGTTTCAAGAACGATTCGTTGGACTTGAGTTCCGGGTAGCTTTCTCGAATAACCAGCAGCCGCGAAAGCGCCGACTCCAGACCGTTGGCGGCCTGGGCCTTGTCGGCGACCGTCCTGGCCCCGACATAGGCCTCGCGCGACTTGGCAATTCCCAGAAAAACGTCCTTCTCCTGCTGGCCCATGCCCTTCACCGTCTCCACCAGGTTCGGGATCATTTCGTAGCGGCGTTGCAACTGGTTTTCGACCTGCGCCCAGGCGTTCTTCACTTCCTCATCCATGCGGACCGCCCGGTTGTAGCCGCTGTATACGCAGCCTCCGAGCATCAAACCACCCACGATGAACGCCACGAACATGCCGGCCAGTATCTTTCCAAAGCTCATCGAAGTTCCCCTGGTTAAGGTTAGTTTCACACCACAAGACGGACAAAAACTCGCCCGCCGCCCCATAGCCGCACCGCAATTCGGACAGTTGTTACCAGCGTCCACCACCGCCACCTCCACCGAACCGTCCGCCGCCACCGAATGATCCGCCAAAACCGCCGCCACCTCCACCGAATCCACCGCCGCCCCAACCGCCGCTGCGACCGCCGCGGCCGAGATTATTCAGCACACTTCCCCAGAAAATCGCCTCGCCAAGCCCGCCCCCCCACCGCCGGCCATGTCTCCTTCGGCGCGTGAGCAAAAGGATGATCACAATGAACGGCAGGACGCCCAGACCACAAACGCCACTAGGTCGCACTCGACGTTGGGGCGCGAAACGGTACTGTGGAATTCCCGTCAATTGTACATTCGAGGCGTCGGCCACTCTATTTGCGATGGCCGTGACTGCCTTATGCAGCCCTTCCGAGTAATTGCCCGCGCGAAAGTTGGGGATAATCACTTCGCGGTGGAGCTGCCCGCACCATGAATCAGGCAGGACGGGCTCCAGACCGTATCCGGGATGCACGCGAAATTCACGTTCCTTGAGGGCCACTGTGATGAGTGCGCCGTTGTCCTTCCCCTTGCGGCCCAGCTTCCAGCGCTCCGCGTGCCGCTGGGTGAAGCCGAACAGGTCCTCGCCTTCAATCGTCGGGACGGTGAGCACCTTGACCTGCGCGGTCGTTTTTTGCTCCAGCTCGCGGAGCCAGCCTTCCAGTTCTCGCTCGACGCGGTCGTCGATGATACCCGCTTTGTCCACAACGAAGGTGCCGGGATCGGGGACGTTTACTTCGGCGCGAGCGGAGATTGGCAACAGTGCACACGATGCACCAAGCGCAAGGAACATCCAGCACGAATCTGTCCGCTCCCTCACGGTCGCGGCTCTGTTTGATTTCGCATGCTCAGAGTGCATCGGCTTTACCCATCAGCGTTTCGACGTCGGCATACAAACGATCGAATTCGTTCCAGTCGTGTCGCGCCGTCTGATCCATCGCCCCCCGCAGTCCCGCGAGTTTGCCTCCGACAACAGTTTCGACTTCATCCACTACGAGCGCCGCAGGCAGATGTTCACGACGACCCTTCAGCCACAGCATTCCGCGCAGGGTGCGCATCAGGTTTTCTGATGCGTCGCGTTCGATGACTGCCACAACGCGTTCCTTCCCGGTGGCAGCCAGCAATGCCTGACGCAGCCCCATGAGAATTCGTTTCAATTCCCGTTCGCACTGCAAACGAACATGCCCAGACTCAAAGCAAAGGCTTGAAAAAGGATCTTCGCCCAGCACGGTCACGCCCTGCTGCTGGATTTCGAGCCACTCCAATGGAAACGTGTCCAGCGAATCCTGAATGTACTTCGGAGTCACTGCGATCGGCGCGGTCATCCCGGCCTTGCCAAATCGTTGGCCTTGTTCTGCCAGACGACGAAGCACCGGGAGTTCGACATTCCGAAGGGCGAGCACGCTTCGCGCCGCGTGAACTCGGCGATCGAACCCGCCGGTCACCACTTCGCCGAAAAAAGTGACCGAGAGCAGTGAGGGACCAAGCACTTCGCTTATGAGCCGAATGCTGTCCTGCATGATGGGTCGTAATCCGGCATCTACCCGCGACCAGGTCGCATTTGTCGATTCACTCATGGTCACGTGTACTCCTTGCCTGGTTGCCTTGCTGCCTTGTTGCCTTCGTATCCATTGGGCGAGGCGGGACTTGAACCCGCACCCAGCTTTCACCAGAGGGGCTTTTAAGGCCCCAGCGTCTGCCATTCCGCCACTCGCCCTTGTACCCAATCGGACTTCGATTGCCGGGGGCCCGCCAACAAGACCCGGCAACGATCGAGTATTGTATGAGGATCAGTCCGCCGCTCCACTTTTCAAGATTTGATGCCGGAGCGAAGCCGCCATGCAGCCTTTGGACGAACCAACCGATAATCAGGATATGCCCACGAAAATGCTTCGACCCGCAAATCCGACGGTCAATGGGACCGCGCCTGCTGCATTGGTCCCGATGCAGGAGGCGGGCGACAGGTTCGCCGGATCGCGCTGCCTGGCGGTTATGTACCACTATGTCCACGATCGTTTTTTCGGGGCTGACGCAATCCCCCACCAGGGCAAAGGCGTGCGCGGCCTGTCGGTGGCTCAATTTGAGACGCAGCTTGACCTGCTGACTTCTCAGCTCGAACCGGTCGATTGGGTAAAGCTGTCAGGGGGAATTCGCGGCAAAACCAGTCTTCCCGCTCGATCGTTCTTACTTACGTTTGATGACGGATTGCGCGAACATGCGGAGATTGTGCTTCCCATTCTGGAGCGACGAGGCCTGAAAGGAACCTTCTTTGTGCCGGGATGCGTATTGTCCAGGCCAAGGATGCTGTCCGCCCATCTGGTGCACCTGCTTTTGGAGGCTTTGGGCGAGAAAAAGCTCGTGGAGGAAGTAAAGAACACGCTAGCCGGCACGGCGACAGACTCGGAACTCGACGACGCGGAAGAAGCCCAGGCGCTTAAGCTATATCACTACGAGACACCGGAACTGGCCCGGCTCAAATTCCTGCTCACCATGAAACTGCCACTGGTAACGCGAGCGTCCGTGATTCGTCGCCTGTTCGAAAAGCACATCGGGCCCCAGCAGGAATGGGTGGCGCGATGGTATCTGACCAGCGACCACGTTCGCGAACTGGATGCCCGCGGCCACACCATCGGCGGCCACAGCTTCGGCCACGAACCGTACGGACGGCTGGACGCGGAAACCCTGGAGCGCGACATTGGCCGAAGCGCCTGGGCACTCCAGAATGTCCTCGGCGCAGGCGAGAGGCCCTTTGCCTATCCCTTTGGGAGTGTGCATACCAAATCCGCGGAGTTTCTCGGTGCGGCAGGTTTCGTTCGGGCATTCGGTACCGCACCGACCTGGGTCGTTCCAAAATCTCCTTTGATGAATCTTCCCCGCATCGACACGATTCGCGTGGAAGCGGAATTGCAGGAGGCAACGGTATGACGAGACTTCGTCCGACGACCCCCTCTCCCTCTACGGGAGAGGGTTGGGGTGAGGGTAAGACGCTCGCTCATCGAGAACACAACGAACACCGCGAGTCTTCACCCCCCTTAGTCCCTCTTGCGAGGGGGGATGGGAACGTAGGAACAACAAACACAGAGCGAGTCGAGTTACTACGACGGTTTATCGAGATGTACTGGCTTCGCCCGGAGAATGCCCTGTGGATGACGCTGCGAAGCGACGCGCTGCGCAACATCGAACTCGCCCATCCATCGATTGATATTAGCTGCGGCGACGGTGTTTTCAGCTTCCTGCACATGGGGGGACGCTTCGATCCGGCGTTTGACGTATTCACCAGCGTGGACCACCTCGACCGCGTTCGCTCGCAGCACGCCGACATGTTCGATACGGCCGGCCCGGAGTATCGCCCACGGATCATCGCGCGGCCAAGGGAGCCATTCGACGCGGGAACGGATTGCAAAGCCGCCATGCTGGCCAAGGCCAGGGCGCTGGATTTCTACCGGCGGCTCGTCGAGCAGGACAACAACCACCCGCTTCAATTTGAGACCGGTTCGTTTGCAACAGTCTATTGCAATGCGGCATATTGGGTGCGCGACATCGACAGGTTTCTGGCTGAACTCGCTCGCATCGTTCAACCCAACGGACGTGTCGTTCTTCAGGTCAAGCTCGACAGCATGAAACGCTATACTCTATCGCATCTTGAACCTGTCCTGGGCGAGCGGTTTCTCGATCTCATCGATCGTGGCCGGATGGACTGCTGGCCGAGCCTGACCGATCGGGCAACCTGGGAAGCTCGTTTTGTGCGCGCCGGACTATCCATCGCATCAGTAACACCCTTTGTCACTCGCACGCACTCGCACTTGTGGGACATCGGCCTGCGCCCCATCGCGCCGCAACTCGTCCGCATGGCCAACGCGTTGTCGCCGGCGACGCGAGCGGACATCAAGCGCGATTGGGTGGAATTGTTCTGCGAATTGTTGACTCCGCTCTGCAATCCGACGCTCGATTTGTTCCCCGGAAGCGACGAACCTGCCGAGATTCAATACGTCCTCGAACGCAAGTAGTTTCAAATTGGCCGGCAAAACCGAACCCCATGCGCGAGCGCGGGGCGGTTTTTTCCCGGTGTAGGGGTTGGAACGCCCGTCGCTTGCGCTCCGGGTTCGGCAGGACATGAATCGTCAAGTGAACATCTTCATCTGGCCTCGTTCGAGGGCGAACTTCTCGACGGGTTCATCGACGTTAACGGGATAATTGCCCGAAAAGCAGGCCGTGCAGTATTTTTCCGCCGGCATTTTTACGCAGGAGAGCATGCCCTCGTGCGAAAGATAGTGCAGCGAATCGACGCCCAAGAATCCGCGGACTTCATCGACCGTATGATTGTGTGCAATCAACTCCTTCTGATTCGGAAAGTCGATCCCGAAATAACACGGATGCCGGATCGGCGGGCTGGCAATTCTCAGGTGGATTTCCTTCGCACCGGCCTCGCGAAGCGCGCCGATCTTGATCCGCGTCGTTGTGCCGCGCACGATCGAATCCTCAACCACCACAAGCCGCTTGCCCGCCACCGCTTCTTTGATCACGTTGAGCTTCATTTTCACGGCCGACTCTCGCCCTGATTGCGTGGGCATGATGAACGAACGCAAGGCGTAATGGCTGGTGGTGAAGCCGCGGCCATAGGGAATTCTGCTCTCGTTGGAGAAGCCCACGGCCGCACATTGCCCCGAAGTGGGGATGGGCACGACCAGGTCGGCTTTCGCCGGCGCCTCGCGGGCAAGCTGCCGCCCCATGGCCACCCGTACCAGGTGAACGTTTTCGCCGAAGACCAGACTCGATGGGTCGGCGAAGTAAATCTGCTCAAAGATGCAAGCCGCGCCGCGACCGTTCGACTCTCCGCCGAACTGTCGACTGCGCACACCCTCATCGTCGATGGTGACGATTTCGCCAGGCTCGACGTCGCGTTCGTACCTGGCGTTAATCATGTCGAACGCCTTGGTCTCGGAAGCAACGACAATGGAACCGCATTCCATCCGCCCAAGACATAGCGGCCTGAAACCAAGCGGATCGCGCACCGCCACCATTCGATCGGGAAAAAGCAACAAGAGCGAGTACGCCCCCTGCAGGTGGTTGAGCACGTGGGTCAGCGGGTTTTCCTTGGTTTGATGCGCGGGCTTGGCCAGAAGGTGGATGATGACCTCTGTATCGCTGGTGGTCTGAAAGATGTGACCGACTTCTTCGTAGTTGCGGCGGAGCAAGGCTGCGTTGATCAAATTGCCGTTGTGAGCGATGGCCACCTGCCCGCCCGCGAACGAGAAAAGCAGCGGCTGCGCGTTCGCTTCGCTGCAAGAGCCGGTGGTCGAGTAACGGCAGTGTCCAATCGCCACCCGGCCGCGAATACTCTCCAGCTTGCGGCGATCGAAGACCTCGTTGACCAGACCAAGCCCGGCAATCCGTTGCAAGTCCTGTCCGCTGGTGGAAACGATGCCTGCCGCCTCCTGCCCGCGGTGCTGGAGCGCGTACAGGCCCAACTGAGTCAGGGCGACGGAGTCCTCATGGCCCCAGATGCCAAACAGAGCACAATTATGTCGAACGGAGGCGTTTTCCACGGTTGCGAGACCAGCCGATGGTTACCGCCGTCGCAAAGCGCCAAGTCCCGCCTTGGCGTGGTTGCAAAAATTGGAGGACAAATTGCTGCGGCGATCGACGTGCGGAGTCTACGCCGCAATTGGCTCCGGGTCAACGAATCACTTTGGCCGCTACCCCGCCGCCTTGATGCTGATGCTGCCGTTGTGCGTGGTCAGTTCCAGCCGGTCGCCGCCTTGGCCGAGCTTGCCTTCCAGCCGCGACTTTTCCACTGAACCAACAGTAATCGGAGCATCACAAGTTACGCGCCCATTGACGGTTTCGGCAACCAGTTCGGCAGCAGTTCCCGCACCGACGGAAAGCTCTATGGCTCCGTTATGCGTCGTGACGTCGCCACGCACGCTACCGCTCTGACGCAAATCCGCCTTGATCGCGCCGTTGTGAGTTTCGAGCGTAACGCTCGGACCGCTGTAGGTGGCTGAAATCGACCCGTTATGCGTTCGTGCATGGAGCTTTCCATCGCGCGAATCGACTGTTATTTTGCCGTTTTGCGTGACGAGTTTTGCATCGCCGGTAACGGCGGAGGCGGTCACCGAGCCGTTATGGGTTTGTGCGTCGAACCGTAAGGCGCCCGAAGCGTGAATGGCAAAGGTAACGGCAGCCACCCATCTCGATTTCTTGTCGCCCTTCCATCGCCAGGCGAGCTTGTGCTCGCCACCGGCGGATCGCTCTGACACGATTTCGATGGCGGCCATCGCTTCTTGCGCATCGGCGGTCGATGAACCGCCTGCTTTCTTTCGGATCGTAATGCTCCCCGCTGCGCCACCGGACTGACCGGTAAACTCAATTGCGCCGTTATGTGTACGCACTTCGAGAGCGGTAAGTCCGGCCGAATCGATGGGTAGCTCTACGGTTTCTTCCGTCCAGGCCTCCGGCGAGCGATCCCAATCGCAGCCGGTTGAGACCACGATGACACACCCCGAGGTGAAAAACAGGGTTGCCGAAAGCCCGAACAACGCGCATATGCATCTTGCCTTGTCGACGTTCATAAAATCATCTCCGCTTCCCTTTTTGGTCCCATGACGCACGGGACGACACACCCTATCTGACAGAGCAATTTGTAGAAGGTCAGCCGATTTCATTCAGATTCGTGCGAAGTCACAGATTATTACAAATGCGCGTGACGCACTGACCATAGACACTCGGCCAAACGGTCCAGGCCTTGAGTCTTTTTAGGGTTGGAATAACTCGCCAAGGTGTGCGAGTAGCCTCCTGATGGCCGTTCGCCGGATCAGGCGGAAGGGACAAATGGGCCCACGAGGACTCGAACCTCGGACCTCGTCGTTATCAGCGACGCGCTCTAGCCAACTGAGCTATGAGCCCAAATCTTTGGGAAGCGGACTCTAATCGGCGTGCCTTGATTGTCAACTTGCGATCAGGACTTGAGCACGATTCTGCAAGGACGGCAGACCTTGACGCGCGGCTCCCTTGCTCAAAACGCCTCGAATCGTGTACCTTACCCCGGCGAGCAAGAGGTGGTTGGCTTGGGTATTCATCCAACAGCGATAGTTTGTGACGGCGCCCAGATCGGGCGTGACGTGGAGATCGGTCCCTACGCCGTCATCGGCCGGCACGTCCGCATCGGCGACGGATGCCGCATTCACCACCAGGTCACCATCGAGGGATACACTACCCTTGGTGAGGGTTGCGAGGTCTATCCGCAGGCCATCCTGGGCACCCGGCCTCAAGACCTGAAGTTTGCCGGCGAAAAAACCACCCTCGAAATTGGCAAAAACAACGTCTTTCGAGAGATGGTCACAGTACACCCTGGAACCGGCAACGGCGGAGGGGTCACGCGGATTGGGGACCGGAATCTTTTTCTCATCGGCGTTCACATCGCCCACGACTGCATCGTGGGAAACCACTGCATTCTTGCGAACTACGTCCAGCTTGCCGGCCACGTACACGTCGAGAACCACGTCAATATGGGCGGAAATAGCGCCGTTCATCACTTTGTCACCATCGGAAAGCACGCGTTCATCGGCGGGATGACGCGGGTGGCCGCCGACGTGCCGCCATTCGTGGTGATGGTCGCGGCTCGCGGAACACGGTCGGAAGTGCGGATGATCAACGGCGTCGGACTCAAGCGCTGCGGCTACTCGGAGCAGGACATTGCGGCACTGAAAGAGTGCTTCATGAAGCTCTTCTCGCGTCGTGCGCGGCAAAGCGGAACGGCCATCAGCGACCGTGTGCAGAAGCTATTGCTCGAGTCGGACCTGAATCCGCACGTGAAATACCTTTGCGATTGCCTGATGCGCTCTTTTTCCGAAGGCCGGCACGGACGATACCTCGAGTCGCTCCGCGTCGATCCGGTGCACCGCGGAACGTGGAAACCGCAAAGCAACTTTACGCTTACCATCAGTGTTGAGGGCAAAGGAACCGTTCACAAGCTTGTCGCCCCCGCTCCGGACAAGGTCTGCGAGGTTTTGGAACTCACCGCTCAAGCCGAACCCGGCTGGATGTTCTCGGCCTGGAACGGCAACCTCTCCAGCAGCCGCAACCCCGAATCCATCGTTCTGGACCGCAACATGACCGTCGCCGCGACGTTTGTACCTCATTTGTAAGCCCTTCAGTGAAGCGTTATCGGCTGTTCGCCGGCATTGGGTCTCTGACTGCGGAATTCGGCCACTCTCGCTTTCATCCTGTTATAATGTTTGCCATGGGCGCTTTTTCGCTCATCGAGTGAATCCGGCGAAAAGTTGGGATTCGTTGCGCTGCCTTGATGTGTGGGGAAAACTTGTTTCAGCGATCAGTAAACCAACAGAAGGCAGTTTGGCTCCTTGCCGCCATGCCCTTGGTTGCATCGGGACCCATGCTTTCGGGCCAATCTCCGGTGGAACCATCGCCGCCGCTGTGCACTCATTCGGAATCCGATGCACAGGCCAACGTCGTGGCAGCGACTTCTGGTGAACTGATTTCCTGGTCAATCATTGGCGACGTGGCCATCGTTCTCGAGTATGGATCGGTCTACGACGTCCACACGCCGCTGGATCCGACGCGCCCCATTCGCAGCCAGGCCGGCACGTTCCATGCCGATCATATCCTCAGAGATCTCGAATGCTTCGTTGATCCCGCCATGTACGATTTCGTTTTGCTTTATTCGTTGAAAGAAGTGCCCGGCTGGATTCATTCAGGGCCGCGAGGAATCCAAACCCCGGCAAAGAACATCGGTTTGCCCAATTCGCAGTTTGGTTTGCCGGGCACGTTTCCGGCCTGGCCGCAGCTCTACCTTGTTCCGCACATGAACTCGATCGAATTGGTCGTGCAAAATGATCCGCCGGATTTTGGCACATCGACGGCGATGCACGAGATGGGTCATTCGTGGAATGTGTTTTGGGCGCGGCAATCGTCCGGCCCCAGAGATTGGCAACCAAGCGACCCCGTTGCATGGCTCGGGGCGTGCTGTAGTCACTGGTCCTGGAACTGGGTTGACCCTCAAATGCCGGGCATGATGTATAGCGCCCCCACATCTCCGCACTTCAACGAGTTCGATCTCTATGCGATGGGGCTCATGCAATATGCCGAGGCGCAAACGGCATCGTATGAAGTGTACGAAGATACCGGCGCTGGCCCGCCTGGGCCGGCGCACACCATCGGCCTCGACGATTTGATCTTCAGTCTTTCGCTGGAGGGCAATGTGTATTACGAAGGTGACGGTCGTCGGATACCGGCGACCGATCCTGGCGTTGCTGAATTGACGGCCCTGATTGTGGTCATACGAGGTACGGACGAGGTCGTAACTCCGGTCCATGAGGCGGCGATCGACGGGTTGGCGGGTACTCTGCCCCTGGCCTGGCTTGAGGCGACTCAAGGCCGGTCATCATTGACCATCACGATACATGGATCGGAGTCTCTTGATGCGGATTCTGACGAGATTCTGGATTGCATCGACAACTGCCCGACGGTCGCGAATCCCTCACAACAAGATGCAGATGGTGACTCCATGGGAGACGTTTGCGATCCTTGTCCGCACGTGCCGCACCCGTCGTTTTGGGATCTCGATCATCGCGAGGGGTTCAATTTGCACGATTTCTGGGTATTTCAAAGCTGCTTCAGCGGAGACCAACTCGTCGCGCCGAATTGTTCCTTTGCCGATTTCAGCGGCGGCGGGCAGATTGATCTGACCGACTATCTACCCATCGGTGAACTGATGACCGGCAATTGCGAATGACCTGCTCAAGCCCGTAACCAGCCTCGAATTGTGCACAACTACTCCCCGACTGGCACGACCCTGCGTTTATCGCGTAATCTACGCAAACGATGACTGACAAACTTCTTCAGGTGGCCGTAATTGGCGCGGGTCGGATGGGAAAGCACCACGCGCGGATTTATGCGGGACATCCGCGGTGCAAGCTCACGGCCGTAGTGGACAAGGACATCGAGCGAGCGCGTGCGATCACTGCTGAATTTGGCGGAGAGGCGCTCGCGGATATTTCTCGGCTCGACGATTCGGTGCAGGCCGCAACAGTGGCCGTGCCCACTGTGTACCATGCTAATGTAGCAATCCCGCTGATGGAGCGCGGCGTTGCCGTACTCGTGGAGAAGCCGTTGGCCAACGATGCAGCCACGGCCCGACGAATCGTGGAAGCCTCGCGCAAGTCGGGGTTGGTTCTGCAAGTGGGCCACTCGGAGCGATACAACCCCGTGGTGCGGGCGATGCTCCGCATGGAGGTGGTCCCGCGATTCATCGAAGCCCACCGCGTCAGCCCGTTCACGTTCCGCAGCGCAGACATCGGCGTGGTGTTTGACATGATGATCCACGATATCGACATCGTGCTGCACCTGGTCCGCGACCAGGTTGTGGATATTCAATCAGTCGGAGTGAACGTACTGGGACCGCACGAGGATGTGGCCAACGCCCGTATCCGCTTCGCCAATGGAACTGTGGCCAATCTGACCGCTTCGAGACTGGCCCTGAAAACCGATCGTCGAATCCGCGTGTTTTGTCCCACCGCGTATGTCACTATGGACTATCAAAACAAGTCGGGACTGGCCCTCAAACTCGACGAAAACCTCGATCTCATCCGCATGGCCCGCGAACGCAACTTCGAAGACCTATCGCAGATGGCAGGTATGGATTTCGGCTCGATGGTGAAAATCGATCCGCTGGTAGTGGACGACGTGGAACCGCTCAGGGCAGAAATCGAAAACTTCATCGACTCTGTCCGAACCGGCGAAAACACGGGTGTGAGCGCCGAGGACGGCTTGGCCGCCGTCGAACTCGCGGAACAAATCACAACCTCCATCCGCGAGCAAGGCTGGGGCCGCAACCTCGTTCCCAGTTGAATGTTTTCACTCGCTTCCTACGCTGCCAGGAACTTATCACGACCGATTCCACCTTGCGGCAAATGGTCCGCAAAGGTGCGGCAGTTCTGGTTCGATCTGGACGTGATGGGTCAGCAGGCCATCGGCGAAGTGCCGTCGAATTTTCGCGTGTTCGCCAGGCGTCAGGCCTATCGTTCCCGGCAAAAGGTCCACCGACCCAGGCGGGTGGACAATCTTTGCCGGTTCAGCCCGCTGTTTCGCAAGCAGGCGTGGCGATGCGTCACGGTGAAGGAAGCCAACCAACGCCCTAGCGGCCACACCGATCGATGAGCTGGACCACTTCCTACCCGACCGCTGGTCCGCGACCAACCGATCCGCAGGCAATCAGGATTCCCTACCCCTTGCGAACGCCGCCACCACTTGCACTCTGTGCCAGACAGATACCCTACAAACTCTTCATACACACTCTAAGGGCCATTGGGCACAGCCCGCCCCTACGGCCCGACTGGCGGACAATGAATGCTGGGCTGGTAATGTTAGCGATGAAGGACTCACCCGCGAATGCTGGCATTTCTCACTGGCCGTTGGGCTTGCTCGCCAATCGCCTGGCGTGCGTCTCAAGGGACGCACGCCAGGTCGGCGTTTCTTTGGGTCACGGCCCAGGGAAGTCGGACAGGCCGAGATTCATTCCATCAGTTCACAACCGTAATGGTGTAATTCAAAGTCAATGAGTGATTTGGTGCCGTGCCTCCAACGCCTACCGCTGGAGTCAAATCCAGACTGACCGCAAAATCGATGATCTCGCTCTCTGTCCCGATGGTGTTTCCGCTAGGCGTGCCGCAGGTGAGATCGTTGTCCTTCAGTTCGGAACTCTTGAGAGTAAACGACTCGCCCTCCTGGAACGTGAAGGTAGCACTGTCAATATTTATGGTGATTGCTTCGCCCGCGCACGAACGGCTTTGGCCGCCGCCGCAACTTTGACAGCAGCAGGCCGAGGTGTCGCACACGCCCTGCTCGCCATTGCAAGGGTTATCGTAGAATTGGAACTCTGTATTGTCTGGGTACCGAATCTTGAACTGACCGAGAAGTTCCACGCCCTGGAAGGTGGCCCCATCTTGCTCCGAGTTCACCACGATATTGTTCATAGTGACCTTGATTTTCTTGTCCTTGCGTAATGGATTCAAACCGGCAGTCGCCTCAGCCCCGTCGCTGCGAAGGTCGTCATCCGTATCGGGGTCGAGCGGGTTGGTGCCGCCAGACACACATTCCAGGCCGTCGTTGCGACCGTCCGCAATCTGATTCACCGACAATTCCGACTCCGCGAATCGGGGATGTGAGAGCACCTGCGTCGCGGAACCTCCGTAGACCGTGAAAACGCACGGAATGGTCAACTCGATGTTATCGTTGCGCCCGTCGCCGTCAGTGTCGGCGAGCGCCGGATTCGTCTTGGTCAACTGGCCGGGTAACGGCGCCGAATACACACAATGGTCCGCTGCGGAGCACTTCTGGAGTGCCGTGGCCAAGATCACGCTATTGAACATCGGTGAGAGGTTGACGGGCGGGTTGGTTGAATCGAACTCGAGGTAGTCGAGCAGGGTGTCACCGTCCGTGTCCAGTCTGTTGGGATGGCTGGCGATGGCGCGTTCCAGGATATCGGGGATGCCGTCATGATCCGTGTCCGGCGTGTTCTTGTCGGAGCTCACCACGCCGAAACCTGCCACGGCCCATCCGTCCTCTTCTTCCTTGTCGAAAAGTCCGTCGCCGTCAGAGTCGATGACATTGCCGGCATCCTTGCTGTTGGGGTTGATCCCCAGGATGACTTCGCGTCCATCGGGTACGCCGTCGATATCCGTGTCACGATTGACCGGGTTCGTGCCGAACAATCCCTTGTGGACTACGCGTACGAAGTCGTCGTCGAGAGGCAGGGTATTGAGCGTGTCGTTCAAGCCGGCGCTGATGCAGACCTTCCCAACGCTTCCCTTTGCCGGAGGAGTCGCGGCTACGGAAAACTCCACAACGTCGTCTCCCAGGGCCGTGACGGTGTCACATTCGCCATCGGGTCCGGGGTCGATCTTGGCGGTGGCGACTAACTTGTCGTCTCCAACCAGGGCGGTATCGATGATCCCATTGGGTCCGGACGCCAGACAGAGTTTCGAACCGGTGCCGTTTTGGGTGACAAGCTGGTCATCCCCGGTGGCCGCAATCGTATCGCACGTGCCATTGGGGCCGGCCGTGATCGCCCAGTCGCTATAAGGAGCGACCGAAAGCACCTTGTTGTTGGAAGGATCGATGTCGGCATCAAAAAGGACAATCTGGTAGGAGTCTTTCAACTCCGACGTGTCCGAGCGGCCATCTTCATCAGTGTCGGCACGATTCGGGTCCGTCTTGGCAAATCGCTCGGCATCGTCTCTGGTTCCGTCCAGGTCCGAGTCCGGCCGGGCCGGGCTGGGGAAGGTTTTGTAGGGAAGCCCCGGCACTCGTGCCACCAACCAGCCCACGCGAACTTCATCGTAGTCGGGAATGGTGTCTTCGTCGGTGTCGTCCAGGGTGTCATCGCTGCCATAGAGGTATTCCTCGCGGAGGAACAACCCATCCTCGTCGTCGTCGCTCGTGTACATGAGAAGAATCGTGTCGCGGGCGTGCAGAACGATGGTGCTGAAATCGGCATTCTCGTCGAGATCGGTATTGGAGGTCACGGCCGTCCAAAACTTGCGTCCATCGGCGGATTTTTCGACATCCCGAATGCGGACCAGCGCCTCAACGGAAATCGGAGCGTTGTTTTCATCCAGCCTTGCATCCTGGATGGTCTTGTAGGTGTGAGGGATGTCGGCGGACGCCGTATTGTCTTTGAGAATTCCGGCGATCTCCAGAGCGCGCTGCATGGTGATTCCAGAGGGCAGTCCGTTCTCATCGAAATCGCTGGCCGTGGCCACTCGATAGAGTTCCACGCGACCGTCGCCAAAGTCGATGGTGATCGCGACGGTGTGATCAGCGACCTCCTGGGCGGTGAAGACCAGGTTGCGCCCGAATTCATCCGAGACGTCGAAGTTGACCACCTTGAACACAAGTCCGGTGGGCTCGCGCATCAGGTCATCGATGCGGTTGGGGAATACCGTGGCGTTTTCAAAGATGATCGGCCCGCGGTTTTGCTCGAGCGGGGCGATGTTGTACACCGGTTGACCAGTCGGGTCTGAAGCCGAAGTCGGCCGCATCGTGGCGATGGGGCGGAAACTCAATCCGGTGACCCGGTCCTGCTGAAGGAGGGAAAGCTCCAGATTGGTGATGCTGAACGCAATGTCGCTGTTGTTGGAGATATTGACCGTCGCCTGCACGATGGCCTCGTCGATGGTTCGAGTGACCGACCGGCTTTCGCTTTGCTCCAACGCCTGCGTCACCGAATTCTGATATTCCTGCTGTGCCGTTTCGGATGATTGTTGGTCCACGGTGGAGCTGAAACCCTGCCCGAGACTCTGGCCGAAACTGACTTCGCCGGAAATCTTGAAACCGCCGGTTCCGCCTTCCGCAGCAATTTTTTGGCCAAACGTATTCTCGGATTCGGTCGAGTTCGTTTCGCTCGTCCCCAGCGTGTCGGTGATGCTTTGCGTAAACGTTGTCGAGGTTGTGTCGGAAATCGAGGAGGTTGTACCTTCTTCGTCTGTAAAGCTGGAGGTGATCTTCAATTCAAGTGCAATCTCCTGCACCGTAATCTGCGGGAGCGGCAGGTCCGCGATCAAGGGGTTGCGGCTGCGATCGAAGAGTTCCTCGGAGTCACTCATCTGATCGCCGTCGGTGTCGGCAATGATCGGCGAGGTCAAAAAGAATGTAACCTCAGTCAGATCGTCGATTCCGTCGTCGTCCGAATCCTGATCGGCGGGATCACTGTAGAGTACGTTGAATTCCGTATAGTCGTCGAGAATGTCCGCGTCGGTGTCGTTGGTGCGCGGATCCCAATTGTGAGCGTTTTCCTCTCCGTCCGTGAAGCCGTCGCCGTCCGTGTCGGGGTTGTTTGGGTCGCTGGTAACGAACGCGACTTTCGTGCCTCCGTTGGCGAGCTTGATCGTGATCAACCAGCCTGCGTTCTCAAACCAGTCGGCGAAGCCGTCGCCATCCGTGTCGATTTGCTCATCGATGTCCGCCGGAGGAGATCCGAAGAAATTTGCTTTGGTGGGGTCCAGTCCCACGATGGCCAGCAAACTGCTGCTGGGCGGTTCGATGGAATTGCCGGCGTCATCCTTCACCCCGGCCGCCTGCACCGTGTATAACAGGTCGGCCTGGGACGTCGTCGTCAGTCGAGCGGTCGTACGGTCGGTGCTCAAAACCGCCTGCTCCACAAACAAAAAGGTCGTGTCCGGGCCGGTAATTCGATAGCGCTCGGCCGCCGCGGCACTTGGGCCCATCGGCTTGCTGAAGTGCACGTCTACCATCAGGTTGTTAATGGAGATCGCACCCACGACACGAGGACCCTCCCCTTCGTAGGTTGGCTCGGTGATCGCTCCCGTGAACGTGAATGCTGCGGTCGAAAACAAGGGATCGATCGCTCGTGCGGCCATGTCCTCGACATTCGAAACAGCCACGGTGTAGGGCGTTCCCAACGTCAAAGGCAGCGTCGTCAAGAGAACCTGTGTCGCATACTCCGTTAGCTGTGCTCCCAGCACAGTCACATTGGGAGTGATCACATAGTTGGCCGATTCGGTCGCGAAGTTCTCAAGCGGTTCGCTGAAGGACAATCGGACGGTCGTGTAGCTGGTCGCCTCAGCCCTGATCAATTTTGGTGAAGTGATATCGGTTCGCGCAATTCCGTAAAATGTGGCCGTATTCTGGTCGGGGTCCACCAGGATGGCATTGGTGCTGTTGGTCACGTTGACGACGCGGATGGTATAGGCCTGATCGCTCTGTGGGCCGGTGGTCAGAGTCACCGTTTGCCCCAAATTGGTGCCGGCGCCTTTCACTGCGGTCAGCACCTTCAAATCCGGGTTATCGATGATGTAGTTGGCGGCGTTTGCCGAGGTCGTGGCGTCAACCTGTTGACTGAAGGAGAGCAGGATTGAGGTGTTGCTCAATGCCACCGCGTACCCCAGTCTCATCTCGGTGGCGGTCGATCCCGGGAAGGTGGCCGCTGCGCTGACGGCATTCGCATTCGACGCTTCAACCAGCGTCAGGCGGTACGTCGTCTGACTCTGCGAACCCGTGGTCAAAACCACTTTATCGAGATCATTGCTCAATGTGGCGGCACGTATCGAAAGGGGAGAACCGTCCGCATCCACGACGATGCGATAGGCCTCCGGCGACGCCATGTGTCCTCCGGTGGGGCCGTCGAACTTGACTTCGACGTAATGCTCGCTGAGGCTTCGCGCGGAGACGATCGTGGTAGAAAGCGGTCGTGTCGCGGTAATTTCCGATGTGTTGTCACATCCACCCGCGAACAACGCCGCTGCTCCAAAAAGAACACCAAATGAGAATACCCTTCGAATCATGACTGATTACCCTCTCCGCTTAAACACATGGTCCTTGACCACTTTTTCATCAACTTTGCTCACTGTTCCGCGCGAAACCGCGATCACTTCTTCCACGTTCCTCCGGCTGTTTCAATTGCCGCCATCTTCGCTGTCGTCTTCTGGAGGAACGCAGACGCCGCCCTCGCAGGTTTCGTCGTCGCCGCTGCAAGGTGTATCGTCATCGCAATCAGTGAAACACCCGGAATCGCTGCTGCACGATTGGCCGGGATCGCACGCGTCGCTGTCCAGGCACGCCTTCACGCACCGCCCGCGCACGCAAATCTCCTGAGCGCCCGGGCAGTGGATCAATTCGTTTTCGCAATCGGACGACGCGTTGCAAATGTCCGTGGTACAAGGATCGCCGTCCTTGCATTCGCTGTCCTCGAAACATCCATCCTGACATGCGCCGTCTCGGCAGGCATGGCCGCTGTCGCACCCCAACGTGTTCCGGCACTGTGGAAAACAGGTTCCTTGAATACAGACTTCCGTGGTTCCGCACACTGGCGTGTGCGGCTTGCACCCTGTCGCCGGTGCGCACGGATCATTCGTGCAGGGATCATTGTCATCGCAAAAAGTAGGGCTTCGGTCGCAACTGTGGATCGAACAGTCTTCCAAGCCGCGCCACTCGGCATCGCACTTGCATATGTTGGGCCCCACACAATCGCCGCGATTGTTGCAGTTTTTCAGGGCACGACAGTTGTACACCGCACAGGGGATGCTCCCGACGCTCTCCCAGCCCGCATCGCAGCGGCAGGTGTTGGGGCCTACGCAGGTACCGTTATTGCAATTGCGCTTGTCCTTGCAGTGAAACTTGTCGCATTCGTCGCCTTCCCAGCCCGGCTGGCAAAGGCAATCGCCTCCGATGCACTGGCCGTGATCGCATTCGCAATCCTCCTGACCGTCGGCATCATCATCTTTGTCGTCCTTGTCCTCGATTCCGTCGCCGTCGTCATCGCTATCCTCTGGGACCAATAGCCCGTCGCCGTCTGCATCCTCGTCCTCCCCATTCTCGATGCCGTCGCCGTCGATGTCGCGATCCTGGCTATTCTCGATTCCGTCGCCGTCCACATCGGAATCCTCGGCATCATCGATGCCGTCTCCATCCAAGTCGTTGTCAACACGATCCAGAACCCCGTCGCCGTCGCGATCGCCTCCGTCGGTTGGATCATCGGGGTCCGTGCCGGCAATGATTTCTTCGAGGTCGGAAGCGCCGTCGCGATCTCGGTCCTGCAACGACAAAAGTGCAATCAATTCTTCGTCGGTAGTACCCAAATTTCCGGAACCAGAGCCAGTGCCTGGGAAGCCCACAATTCCCGAAGGCTCTTCGCTCTGGGTTCCACTTTCCGAAGTACTTGGCGACGCGGTCGATCCGGGAAGTCCGGCGGCGGCAACGCCATCACCGCTCGTCTGCGATTGGCTGGTGGCCGTGGAACTGCGGTCACAGCTCGCGGGAATCAAAACCCCAATGCACGCGCCGATGTATAGACAGAATTGAAGATTTCGCTTTTGCAGCGGTTGCACCCGTACCAAACCTTTTTATACCCCGTCCGGCGTTTACACACGAACCCGATACAGACTCATGTGACGAAGCGTCATACTACCGAACATGGAGAAGAGAGTCAAACGCAAATTCGAAGGGGATTGAGGAGAAAGGGGCTTTTCGCCAGGTTCCGCTTCTGTTCAGGCGGAGGCAAGGTTGGCCGTTTGATGGGGCCAAGATTTGTGACGCATTACCCTTTCGGTGACCCGCAGTGGAGGTCGCTGCTACTCACTTCTTAACGCGGGAATGAGTGGGGCGCGCAAGGCGCGTGAAACTGCGCCCAAACCTGCAAGCAACCCCACCACCAGGACGGACGTGAGGATGACGGCCAGACGGCAAAGGGGCAGCGATGCGTTTTCCATCATCATCGGCGATATGGCCAACATCGCGGACAGGACTCCGGCGGCCATGCCCGCGAGCACCAGTGCGAAGTTCTCTGCAATCACGAACAATCCAAGCGAGGCGCGGGTGAAACCGGCAGTGCGCATGAGGGCCAGTTCGCGACGGCGCTCCCACACATTGCGAGCCAGGACGGCCGCCAATCCGGCGGCTCCGAGCAGGAGGCCCAATCCGCCGAGGGTCTGGAAGGTCGAGATGTACGTGTTCTGCACGGCAAAGTAGTTGCGGAGGCGCGACTGCGCGGTGGCGACATCGAAGCCGAACGGTTCGAGCTGCGCTTCCAGCGCGTGCTCGGTTGCGACGATGGTGTCATGCGAAGTTCCGATCAGGAAAAACGAGCGGCCCGAAATGGAGGGGAATAGGCGGGTAAACTGCGGGTCCGCGACGATGATCTCGTCCTGGAGGGCACTGTTGTTTAGAAGTGCGACGAAACGAAGCCGGACGTCTTTGCCGCGCTCTTCCTGGATTACGAGGTCCTTTCCGAGTCCGAGATGGTACTGCCAACGGACGGCGTTGGCGTCGGCGATGGCGGGGACGGCGCCGTCGGGGAAAGTGCGGTTCAGGAGTGTCCAAGGGTTATCATTTTCGGCTTCGGATTTAGCGAGAGTTTGTGCGAAATCGAATCCGCCCCGCGAAATAAACGAGTCATTCGTGCCCAGGATACGCGGGCGAATAGGGCGGTAAAGATTCATGCAGCTCGACTCGTCGCCGGGGCGGAGGCGGAATGATGACACAGACATGGCACTCAGCGCAGGGCTGTCGGCTTGCGTCCATCCGAGGTCTTCACGGCCTGCGGGCGTACCCAAGTCATATGGCAGGGGCGCTGCGGACTCGGCATATAGGGAAAATCCGCCGCTGCCGGAGTTCCTATCCTCCGCCGGGCCCGGATCGAGACGGAAGGCTTCGAGCGAAACAATGAGGAAGGCGGCGCTGGCGATGAGGCCGGCCGTCAGCAGGCTGCGGCGGCGATTGCGGCGGGCGCTGCGCATACCCAGGCGGAGCATCGCCCCCACACCTGGGACGGCAATCGGCGGGCTATGAAGGCGCCCCAGCAACAGGGCCAACGCAATCAGACAAAGCGTCAAGGCGGCCGCGCCGCTGGCGAAAAATGACAGTGAGCGGGTCATGGCATCGGCGTTCGCACCCAGCGCCATTCCCCCGACCATGCTCAGAGCAACCATTGCCATGGCGATCCACGTCCTGCGCCGATGTTTGCCATCGTCTACAAGGGTCTCGTCCCCTCCCGAACCTGCCAGAAGAGTGCGCGGAGAGCGGCGAGTGAGTCCTCGTACCGAACAGGCAATGGTGGCGATTGCGATGACGAAGCTGATGGCCGCACCGAGGATGAGCGTCGCGGGTTCAAGGTGCAGGAACAGTAAGGGCGCGTTGACCGCCGCAGACCACCAGGAGCGCAGCCCGGCGAGCATCAACCAGGCAAAGCCCGCCGCGCCCAGTAGTCCCATGACAGTGCCAATGACTGACACAAACAACCCTTCAACGAGCAGCAGGCCGGCGATCGAGCGCGGAGAAAAGCCTGTCGCGAGGAAGAGGCCGATCTCGAAGGCGCGTTTTTCGACTCCGAGGCGAAAGAGTAGTGCTACGAGCATTGCCGCTGACGCGATGAGGAAGAAACTGAAAGATAGGAAGAGCGTACCGAAGTCGGTGGGGCCGGAGGAGACGGCGATCATTTGCTGCCGGACGGGTTGGAACTGGAATCCCAAGGCCGGCAAGTCGAGCCGGGTCTTTAGCTCGCGGGCGAATTCATCCGGTGTGATCGGCGAGGCCTCCGATGCGTATGGTCTCTTGAACCACCCTTCCCACCCGACGTCGTGAAGCCGGATTGAGGTCAGGCGACCGAAACGGTCGCCGTTCTCCGCCCAGAGGCGCTGGCCGTCGGCGAGCGTGATAAAGGCTTTCGGAGTGGTGCGGTATTCCTTCCAGTATGCCTCGTCCTTGTCACGGATGAGTTTGAGATCGATGGGGAATGGCGGGTCCCAATCGGCGAGGCTTTTTGCGTCGGTGACGCCTTTGTATTGCGGGACAAGATCGGGGTCGGAGGAGATGCCTCCATATAGCACATGCTGGAGAGTGAATGTCGCCGAACGTGTTTCGAGCGTACCCACATCATTCGTGACGTAATAGGAGAGGGTAATGGCATCGCCGACCTTGGCTTGCAGGTCGGCGGCGGCCCAACTGTTGAGCATAATCTGGCCGTCGCTTAGCGAAAGATTCGAATCATGACGCAGTAGCGCCATCCAAAGCGATTTCGGATCGACCGCGACGACGGTGGAGTATGGAATAGCCGTACCGGGGAAATTACTACTGATGCTATTGGCCAAATAGGCCAGGAATCGGGATTGAAGAATACCGCCCAAGTCGTTGCCGGTAGCAAGGATTGTTTTCTCCAATGCGGGTTCGATCAGGAGTGCGTCGCTTTCGATGATGATCGACCGGTCGTTTTCGCTGGAACGAAGTTGGAGCCCTACGTCGGCCAGGGTCACTGCCGCCGACAAGGCACTTTGCAAACGCTCGGTAATGGGCGATTCGGATTCAGGTTCATTTGAAGCAATTGCCTGCGTCAAAAGCACATTTGTTTTCCGTGCCTGATCGAGTGCCCGTTGAAGCGTGGCGATCGGCACGAAAGCGTTTTGGGGAAAAGCCTGACGCGGATTCAATTCGAATGCTGCGAGTCCGTGAGGCGGGACAATGGCGGCCACAGTCAGTCGCAAGGTCGCCGTCGTTTCGTCGCGGCGGCCCAGAAGCGTCTCGGTGGAAATGGCGCTGGGTTTGCCGAAGTGCAGAACTACGTCGTCGCCGACTTTGGCACCCAGTTCATTTGCGAGCGGTTCGTTCAGGACGATAGACCGACCCTCAAGTTTCGTGATGGACGGCGGATGTTCCGCGGTATCGAGTGCCCAGAATGTTTCATTGACGCCGAGGATATTGACCCGGCCTACGCGATTCCGGCTGATGGCGTGCGTGGCCGCTCCGCGAAGCATGAGCAACGCTGCGGATTGCGTGATTGAATTGCCTGTTTCGGCGAGGTTGGCGTCAAGGCGCTTCCCAAGGTTGTCGCCGAATAATCGCGGCGCGACCAGTGCATAATCGACGCGCCCGAGGCGACCGACGGCCAGTTCGCGAAGGCTGTATCGCATGGAGTCGCCCACGACGAGCGCTCCGGTCAGGACCGCAGTTGCCACGGCGACGGCCAAAGCCACCCAGAGGTGGCTCTTCCAATGGAACGCGGCGGAACGAAGGTGGTAGGAAAGCCAGCTCAATTTGCACCTACAACGCGGTCAACACGCCATCGTTGATTTCGTAGCGACGTGGAAAACGTTCGGCGAGCTTCTCGCTATGCGTGACCACGATGAGTACGGCGTCGCGTCGGGCGAGCACGTCGACGAGAAGATTTCCGATGACTTCTGCTATGACCCGATCGAGGTTTCCGGTGGGTTCATCGGCCAGCACCAGGCTCGGGTCGTTGATGAGCGCGCGAGCAATGGCGACGCGCTGGCGCTCACCGCCGGACAACTCGGCGGGGCGATGGTCACTTCGGTCCGAAAGGCCCACGGAAGCAATCAATTCGCGGGCGTGGGCTAGGCGACTTACCGTTTCGCGCGATGCCAACGAAGGCAAGAGCACATTTTCCAACACCGTACACTGTGGAAGCAGATGATGTTCCTGAAAGATGAATCCAATATTTTGATTTCGAAACCGGGCCAATTCGCGTTCACCCAATTGAAATGGGTCCATGCCGTTGAGCGTTACGATACCCGATGTGGGGGGTTCGAGGGTGCCGAGAATATTCAGCAACGTGCTCTTACCCGAACCGGATGGCCCGAGGATGACTGCGGACTCACCGGCCGACATTTGCAGGTTCACTTCACGGAGGATCATCAGATCGCGCCCGCGCGCTGGAAACGATTTGCTTACCGACTCAGCGATCAAAGCAACCGGCCCGGCCTGCTTCGAGTCTGCGTGGTTTCTCATGCCGATCTCGCCGCGTGGCGTTCGTAGAGTCGCCACGTCTCCTGAGCCATGATCTTGTCGGTGTGCAACCTGTGAACCGCCTCGCGCCCAGCGATACCCAACGATCGCCTTTCTTCGGGATGATCCATGAGTCGGGCAAGCGTGTCGGCGAGTCCCCTTGTCCCCAGGGCTGGGTCGTACAACAGGCCGCCGCCGGTGGATTCGATCAGTTCCGGAAACGAACCATGCCGGGGCCCAACCACGGGAATTCCGCAAGCCATCGCTTCGAGAACATACAACCCCTTCGCCTCACGGTATATGGAAGGCACCGAAAACGCATCGAGCGATTGAAGAAACTCGATCTTCTGCTGACGCGAAACTTCGCCGACGATTTCGAAGTGACCCCAGGTGGCCGGCTGTCGCAGATAGTCACGAAGACCGCCGAGGAATTTTTGCTGGGAGCCCGCCAGAAATCCGGCGATCTTAAGAAAGCAATTGCGTCCATCGCGTCGAAGCAAGGCGAAAGCCTCGCACAAATCTGCCAGACCTTTTTCGGGACAGATGCGAGCGAGATAGCCAATGGTGAAGCGTGCATCGCGCGGTGCATCCGGCGCAGACAGGAAATCTTCGACACGAATGCCCATGGGGACGACGTGAACGCGCTTAGCGGGGAGGCCAAAATGCTCGACACAGAGGCGTGCATAGTATTGCGTCGTTGAAACGAAGGCGTCGATGTGGCGGGCCTGCTCTGCGATAAGCCGAAAGGCTTCGGCGCGGTGCGGCTCCGGCAGTTCGTCCAGAAAGATGTCTTCGCCGCTGAGCGTGCAGAAGATAGGCACGTTGAGCGCCGCCTTGAGCTTGCGAGCCACGCCGATGAATGGAAGCGTGGGCAAATGCACCAGATCGGGTTTGATCGCGGTGAGCACGTCGATGAGCTTGTCGAGTTCGCGCTTTTGCGCTCCGTGTTCGCCCTTTAATACGGATACCGTGAGCGGCCCCAGAGATCCGGCGTTCACCGAGATCGACCAACGCGAGAGAAATTTCAAGACCGCAGGGGCGTCCAAAACTCGGGCGATCCACCCTGGCAGGCGGCGAAACAGGCCGGATTGCTGTTGAAGATAGACGTTGAGTCCGCCATAGAGCACAGAAGACCGGCTTACGTCGCGCTCGTCAGTACGCAGAGGAGTGTAGAGTGGCATTAAAACCACATCACGCCCCTGCTCGATGAGCGTGGCCGCCAGACGGTTATCCCGCAGGCAGCTTCCGCAATACATCCCGGCGGCCCCGGCGGCGAGATAAGCAATGCGTAAGTCTCTCACACGATCAATCCAGGCACTCCGTCGTATCTTCTCTTGAATCGTGCCGGTCTCAAGGTGGGCGCAAAAAAGAGGCTGCCCGAAAGCAGCCTCAAAAAAAGGACCAATGCGCCGTTATTCGATCGCCATCAGACGAGGATTCTGAGCGAACGCAATGGCCTGTTCCGCTACGGAAACCAAGACAAGCGCGTCGACTTGAGAGATACTTCCGGGCACCGAGCTACGAACTTTGAGAATAAATGTTGATAGCGATCTTACGCCGCCGCGGACATTGCCGGCGTTGAGCGCGGTGATGGCGGAATCCAGATAGCTCATGAGAGTGGTCCGGAGCGTCGCCGGCATCGTTGTACCGGCTACGAGTGGCACCAGCGCGGTTTCAATATAAGAGGCCGGTGTCGCTGAAAAAGTCGCGAAGAGAGTGCAAATATAGGAAAAATCGAAGGGAAATGTCGCGTTGCCCGCCCAATTCATCGTGACGCGTCCGACCGTCGTATTCGCGAGGTCCACGACCCCAACCGATTGACTTGGCAGAATAACAGGGGAAACGAGGCCAAGGGCGATCAAGTTTCCATCGAACTCAATGTTGTACAGTTCATTGGTTTCGAATTCGCCGGTGGCGCGGTTGTAGGTTCCAGTCGAGCTGCCGGGGACAATCTGAACGCGAATGGCGCCGGTGGACAACGGGCCGGTCGGGCCGGGCAGCGTCAGCGCGTCGATGTCCTGATCGTAGTTCAGAAATCGTGCTGTTCCGGCGGGACCGTCAATCTCGAGTTCGAAATCGGTGCGGGAAATCAAGGCGCTCGCCACACCGCCCTGGCCGCCGAAGATCAAAGCGAAGGAGCTTTCAACGCTGTTGTCCTGCCGGGCCTGCACGCGAATGGGGGCGGCCCCCGCAGGTGACGCGGCCGCACAAGCGACCAGCATCGCGAACGCTCCACCGCGCATCGATCTCGATGACGTTACCGTTTTCAACGCAGTCTTGAAGTTCATAAGCATTTTCCGCTCCTTTCAAGCGTGAGGACCCTGCCCCATCCCAACGACTTTGACCGAATGTCTACACGGATAGTGCCACAGCGTGGCACTTGATGTCGCCAACACACAAGGCGGGCATCGTAGCGGAGGTGTCACCGAACGCAAGGCAACCGGGTTAACGGTGCCGGAGACGATGATATTTCGTTACAACTTCTTACATTGCACGGAATTCCTCCGTGCTACGCATGGCGAAGTTCGCTCGACTTCCCCGTTCGTATACGATGTGTCCGATGGCGTATCACGATCCTGACGTTGAGACACTCGATCGAAAAGCCCTCGATGGCCTGCAACGGCGCAAGCTCGGCGAGATGTTGTCGCCCGTTCTTGCCGCCAACACCTTTTACATTCGCAAGTTCGCTGGGTTGAAGTTTGATCCGCTCACCGACCCTCTGGAGCGGCTGCCCTTCACGGTGCGTGCCGAACTCCAGGAAGACCAGCGCGACCATTCGCCATACGGCTCGAATCTCACTTTTCCTCCCGATCATTACATCCGTCTTCACCAAACCTCGGCCAGCTCGGGAGAAGCGCCGCTGAGGTGGCTCGACACGGCGGACAGTTGGAATTGGTTCAAACATTGCTGGCGTACGATTTACCGTGCGGCCGGCGTGCAATCCGGAGATCGGCTGCTATTCCCTTTTTCTTTCGGGCCGTTCGTGGGTTTCTGGGCGGCATTTGAAAGCGGCACCGATATGAAATGTCTGACCATCGCTGCCGGCGGCATGACCACTACCGCACGACTGAGAATGATCCTGGACAACGCGGTTACCGTCATCTGCTGCACGCCGACTTATGCTTTGCGCATGGCCGAGGTGGCGGAGTCAGAGGGGATGAACATCGCCGCGTCGCCCGTGAAGGCGTTGATTGTCGCAGGCGAGCCTGGGGGTTGCATCACGACCACTCGTTCGCGCATCGAGTCGGCCTGGGGGGCGCGGGTGTTCGATCACACAGGGATGACGGAAATCGGCTCGTGCAGCTTTGAGTGTTTGAAAGCGCCCGGTGGAGTTCACCTGATCGAATCCGAATTCATCGCCGAGGTGATCGATCCGGAATCGGGGTGCGCAGTCTCCGATGGAATGGTCGGCGAACTCGTGTTGACCAACCTGGGGCGAGTGGGAAGCCCGCTGATTCGCTATCGGACAGGAGACCAGGTGCGAATGTTACGCCGACGTTGCGCCTGCGGGCGGTGGTTCGCCCGACTGGAGGGAGGTATTCTTGGGCGGTCGGACGACATGCTTCTGATCCGAGGGAACAACGTGTTCCCGTCGGCGATCGAGGAAGTGGTCCGCTGTTTTCCCATTGTCGAATTTCGAATCACGGCCAGGCAAGGTTCGTCTTTGACGGAATTGAAGATCGAAATTGAATCTGCGCCGGGAACAGATGGCTGCGCTATCTCGCAGAAACTGAGTGAATCGATTCGCGACAGGTTCAACTTCAAGCCGACCGTGGAGGTCGTTGATTCCGAGACGTTACCGCGTTATGAAATGAAATCCCGCCGATTCGTTCGCGAGTGAATGATCGGCCAGGTTGTTTTCAAGGGGCAATCCATGTTCAGTCATTGGTTCCGAATCGTAATCCTCGGCGCAATGGGCTGCACCAGCGCCATGGCTGCCGATTGGTCGTCCTGGCGCGGGCCGGGGCAAAACGGGTTCGCGCCTGAGAAAGCGGTCGTGACTTCGTGGTCTCCGCAAGGCGAGAACCTGCTGTGGAAAGTCCCGATTGAAGGCCGCAGCACGCCGGTCCTCATGAACGGCCGGCTCTTCATGATCACGCCCGTCGGCGACATTCGTAATCCCATCGAACTCCAGGAACGGGTCATTGCTCTGGACGCCGAAACCGGCAAGACCGTCTGGGAGCACCGTTTCAACGTCTTCGACACCGACATGGTCCCGCAGCGCGTAGGCTGGACCTCCGTGACCGTCGATCCCGAAACCGGCAACGTGTACGCCCACGGCACCGGCGGCGAATTCTTCTGCTTCGACCGCAACGGCAAGGTCCTCTGGAAATGGTCGATGACCGAGGAGTTCGGCCGCATCAGCGGCTACGGTGGGCGCCTCATGACGCCGATCATCGACGAGGATCGCGTTATCGTCAGTTTCTTAAGCTCGAACTGGGGCAATCAGGGCCCGCCGCTGCACCGCTACGTCGCCTTCGACAAGCGCAACGGCAAGATCATCTGGTGGGGCGGCCCCGGCGAAAAACCGATTGACACGTCATACTCCATCCCCGTGGTCACCGTCATCAATGGGAAGCGCATGCTCATCGCCCCCAACGGCGACGGCAATGTCTACGGCATGCTCGCCCGTACCGGCGAAAAAGTGTGGACATTCAAGGTAAGCAACCGGGGGCTCAACGCGTCCCCAGTAGTGGACGGGAACCTGGTCTATATCTGCAACGGCGAGGAAAACATCGATTCGACGGAAATGGGCCGCGTCATCTGCATCGACGCCAGCAAGACGGGTGACATCACCAAGACCGGGGAAGTCTGGCGGGCCGAAGGCATCAAGGCCGGGTTCGCTTCGCCGGTCCTGGCCAATGGGCGCCTCTACGTGGTGGATAACTCCGCCAACCTCTACGCCCTCGACGCCAAAACCGGCAAGCAGCATTGGATGTACAGTCTCGGTCGCGTGGGCAAAGGGTCGCCCACCGTCACGGCCGACGGCGTTATCTACGTTGGCGAGCAGAACGGCGTGTTCCACATCATCAAGGACGAGGGCGACAAGGCCACTTCGCTCGACAAGGAAGTGTTCGAGGGTCCCGAGGACACCATCGACGAAATCTACGGCTCGCCTGCGATCGTGGATGGCCGTGTTTATTTCGTGACCCGCTACAACACCTATTGCCTCGGTATGAAGGACGCCAAGGTCGAGAAGATCGCCCTGCCGCCGATGCCTAAAGAGGCGGCGGCGCAGGCGGACGCGCCTCCGGCAAAACTCCTCGTCGTACCCGGCGAAATCACGCTGGCCCCGTCGGCTCAGCAGGAATTCAAAGTGCTGGCCTACGACGTAAACGGAGTGCATATTCCGCTCAAGGGTAAACCGGTTTGGAGCCTGGCCGGCGCAAAGGGAAAGATGGACGACGACGGCAAACTCACGATTGCCGCCGACAATGAATACTCGGCTGGGTTGTTAACGGCCAAGGCGGGCGAAGTCAGCGGGGCGGCACGCGTGCGAGTCGAGCCCAAGCTGCCGATTTCGGAAAACTTTGACCGGCTCGCCGTGGACAGCGTCCCGCCCGGCTGGGTCGGCATCGGCGCAAAAACCAAGATCGTCGAGCGCGAGGGCGGCAAAGTCCTGCAAAAGCTGGCAGAAAATCCCTCTGCTCCGTTCATGCGCATTCGCGGTTACGCCGGTCCGCCGATTGCCGGCGGGTACACCGTCGTTGCCGACATCCTCGGTACACCCAAGGGCCAGATGTTCAAGCCTGACATGGGACTGATCAGCTCGCGGTACTTCCTGATGATGATGGGCGGCGATCAGACCTTACAAGTCGAATCCTGGGCTCCGGTTCCCCGCTTCCGCAAGGAAGTCCCGCTCGAATGGAAGACCGACGTCTGGTATCGCGTGAAGTGCCGCGTCGATGTGAGCGACAAGGAAGCGCGCATTCGCGGCAAGGTTTGGCCCCGCGACGGCAAAGAACCCGCTGAGTGGACCATCGACGCGACCGACCCCTTCCCCAACCGCGAAGGCAGCCCGGGCATCTACTCGTACTCGCCCGGAACCACGGCCAAGAGCAAAGGCCCCGAGGTCTACTTTGATAATTTCCAAGTCATTGCGAACGAGAAGGATTAACATGAGCACAAGGCAACAAGGCAACAAGGCAACAAGGCAACGAGGGGCAACTGCTTCGCTTGCGCTCGGGGTTCTAATCGCGTTGAGTGGAATGACTCGTGCCGAAACGCCGGCCAAGCCCAAGCGTGGCGACTGGCCCATGTGGGGTGGAGCGACAGACCGCAACATGATCTCCGGCGAAACGGGCATCCCCGCCACCTGGGACCTCAAATCGGGCAAGAACATCAAGTGGACCGCGCCGCTTGGCTCGCAGACCTACGGAAACCCGGTGATCTCCAAGGGGAAAATCTACGTCGGCACCAACAATCGCGGCGAATTCCGCCCGCACAGCAAAGGCGACAAGGGCATCATGCTCTGCTTTGAAGAAAAGTCCGGCAAGTTGCTATGGCAGGCCACGCATGACAAGTTGCCTACGGGCCAAGTCAACGATTGGCCCGAACAGGGCATTTGCTCATCGCCAACCGTCGATGGCGACCGGCTCTACTATGTAAGCAATCGCTGCGAGCTGGTTTGCGCCGACACGGAGGGGCACATCGACGGCGAAAACGACGGGCCTATCACCGACGAAAAATGGAAGGAAAGCCAGGATGCCGACTTCGTCTGGATTCTGGACATGATCGAGGAACTCGGCGTGTTCCCGCATAACCTGGCCACCTCTTCACCAGTGATGGCCGGCGACCGCATCTTCCTGATTACGTCAAACGGCGTCGATGAGGGCCACCTGAACCTGCCTTCGCCCGATGCGCCCGACTTCATTGCAGTGGACAAGAAGACGGGCAAAGTGCTCTGGACGGCCAATCCCTGCGGACCCAAGACGTTTCACGGACAATGGTCGTCGCCGGCGTACGGCATCATGGGCGGCAAACCGCAAGTTATCTTTGGCGGCGGCGACGGTTGGGTCTATTCCTACGACCCAGAATCCGGCAAACAGATTTGGAAGTTTAATATGAACCCGCCGGGGGCAAAGTACATCCTTGGCGGCCGCGGGACGGCAAACGAAGTGATCGCCACGCCGGTGATTTACGATGACAAGGTGTTCGTAGCGGTCGGGCAGGACCCTGAGCACGGCGAGGGCATCGGCCACCTGTACGGAATCGATGCAACCAAGGCCGGCGACGTGACCGAGAGTGCAAAGCTGTGGCACGTGGGCGGCGAAGACTTTCACCGCACCATGTCCACGGTGGCCATCGCCGATGGATTGCTCTACGCGTCTGATTTAAGCGGCTTCCTCTATTGTTTCGACGTAAAAACGGGCAAGCAGCATTGGCGGCACGATTTGATGTCGGCGCTCTGGGGTTCGCCGTACGTCGTGGACGGCAAGGTCATGATCGGCACGGAAGATGGCGATGTCCACGTGCTGACTCACGGAGTGGAGCTCAAGCCGATCACGGTCAACAGCATGGACAACTCAGTCTACACCACCCCGGTGGCGAGCAACGGAACGCTGTACATCACCAACCGACGAACGCTTTTCGCAATTCAGGAAAAGAAATGAGCTTCTTTCACGAAGCCGTCACACAACGGATACCGGTGAACGCGTAGACCTTTGGAGCGATTGGGAAAGCTCGCCGCTTTTTCGCAGTTCGGCAAGTTGAGCAAGGCGGCGATATCGGCTGGAGCGGAATTCTCCGGGTGTCAGTCCCGAATTATCGAACGCGTCGCGGAGTTGCCGAATTCCATCTCTGAGTGTCCAGCGTAGTGCCAGTTTGGGACACACACCCCTCAGCTTCTCCCCGCTCACCCGATAGCTTCGACGATCGGGCAACTCACGATTCATCGTATACGTTGAATGCGAAATCATCTCCGTAACCGCGTCGGCCACGTCGATCACACGATGATTCTCTTCCGTCCGGGCGACGTTGATGATCTCCCTCGATACGGATTCTTCCGGGGCCGCCAAGATCGCCGAAAACACTCGCGCAATATCCTCGACGTGCAGGAGCGGACGCCAGGCCCGACCCGCGGTATGGGCCTCGATTCGGCCAAGGGCCACCGCCGCTGCGGCGAACTCATTGACCACCGTGTCGAGTCGAAGTCGCGGAGAGACGCCGTATGCGGTGGCAAGACGAAGAAAGACAGGAGAAAATTCGCCGTCCGCCAGCTTGGATAGTGCCTCTTCGCAGCGCAATTTGCTTCGCGCATAGTCGCTGATGGGCGCCGGAGGTTCCGTCTCGTCGATCAGGTTCGATCCGAGCGAACCATACACCGCGCACGTGGATGCGAAGAGAAACCGGCCAACCTGGGCCTGCTTGCACAGCTCCGCCAGGCGGATCGTCGCGATCATGTTGATTTCATGGGCGAGCTTCGCGCTCAGGAGATTTTCGTGATCCTCGGGCAGGGCGGCCAGGTGAATGACGGCATCGAAGGACAGCAGGTCGGTGAATTCGAGGTCGCGAAGATCAGTGTCAAAGCTTGGCACTTCCTCCCGTACCCGACCAAAATCACAGTCGCGGTACCAGTCGCAGTCCACACCGACAACGTCGAAGTGGGCACGCTGCAGAAAGCCCGCCATGACCGAGCCAAGATATCCGCGATGCCCTGTGATCAAGACGCGCAAGCCTGGTACCCTCGGCGCGACGTTCTGTCGCTTCACTATCATCGGCGGTAGCAGGCCGAAGTCTTGATGGGCACAATGAGGCTGTTGCCTTTAGCAGCTCTTCCCCGACGACGGCTCAATGCGAAATAATCCCCGTTGCAATGCCATTGCGATGATCCATCCAACCGCAAACCCCACCGCCATATTCACCGCCATGCTGGCACCGGCCGTCATGAGCATGACGAAGAACGCCACACGATCAGTCTGGTCGCGGCATACCATGGCCAGTTCCAGCCCGCTGAAGAGCAAGAGGACGCCCAGCACCGATTGGGGGTACGCCTGCAACCAGATCAGGAGCGAGCCCCCCAAAAGGAGGGCGAGCAGCACCTTCGCGGCCCCCAGCATGACGACGCTTCCGCCGGTGCGGGCACCGAATCTGTACTGGCCCGCAAGTCCCCCGGCACCGTGGCACATGGGCATGGCCCCAAAAGGACAGCACAGCAGGTTCATCAGGCCCACCGAGATCGCCACTCTTCGCGGAGATGATGGCCGCGACGGAAAAAGATCTGCTGACAGGGCGCACACCGCAATGACGGAATTCAGTGTGGTCAGCGGAATCTGCGGAATGGTGCCGCGCCAAAAGCCGGTAAGCCAATCCTGCAAAAGGGTAAAATCCGGCCAATGCCACGCGAAGCCCGCAGTGGCCTGCCCAGCGAGCCGTGGTTGTTCGCAAAACAAGGCGGCCAAGCCGATGAAGAATACAACCAGTGCTCCGGGCACGCGGGCAGAGAAAAACAACCACAATACGACCACGCCACAGCAGATGCCCAGCGCGATGCTGTCGGGGCCCAGCCAGCTTCCGGAAGAGGCGACCATGCCGAACCCGCCGGTGAGCAACTTGAGTCCCAACGCCAGTTGCAGTCCGCGAACGACACTTCGCGGCACGCCGCGGTCGAGCCAGCCGACCAGACCTGTGACACCCAGAATCAGGATCACCAGTCCTGTGGTGATCCCTGCTGCGAGAATCTGCGATTCGTTCAAATGTTCGGAGATGGCCACGGCAGCAATGGCCTTCATGGGCTGCACCGGCATGGGAATGCCGAAAACGAAACCGGTGACAATGTTCATCAGCCCTGCCGCGATGAGCGAGGGAACCAGTTGCAGGCCGCATTGGGAGACCATCGCCACCAGCAAGGGAATGAACGTGCCCAAATCGCCGAGCGAACCGGCGAGCTCCGCCCGATTGAAGCGGACGATGACATCGCGGAGCGGTCGCGTAAAACCCGGCGCTCCTGCTTCCGATTTTGAATGGAGGGACGCGGTCATTGAATCACTTCACACGGTTCGAATATCGCGACGGGCAAACAGAACGGCAGCGGCGATCCAGGAAATCAATCCAGCCGCCAGCAATACCAGGATGTCACGGACTGGCACAATTCCGCCCTGCAAAACAAAAAGCGGGCGATAATAGTTGAGCACGCTGAGGAATAACAGGGATTTGAGCGCCGGGCTGTACACCGACAGGAAACCAACGACGAACGCGGCAAACACCGCCGCCACCACGGCTCCCACAGCCCGGCCTCGCCGATCGCAAACCGAAGAAGCCAACGCGCTCATGCCGAATACGGACAGGTACAAGGCCCACAAATTGAGGCTGACCCACAATCGTTGCCCGAACGTCCCCATGATCTCCGGATCGACCGACCATCCGCCAATGACATTCCCCAGCAGACCCAATCCAATGATTAGCGCCCCGGAGATCATCGCCACCATTGCTTCGGCGACGAACACGCTTGTACGCGAAACCGGCAGGGCGATCAGCACATCGATGGTTCCCCGGTCGATTTCGCTGACCGGCACGCGGGTCCCGGCCCAGATTGCGTGCGTCCAGACGAGCGCCAACACGACGGGGTGAATCCACACAACGGCCATCATCGCTGCCGGACCCAATTCCGTTGCCGCTTCTATCCCTAAGCCTGCTGCAATCATTTTCCGCACAAATGGGAGCTGGAGTATGCTGTCCGACAATCCCTCGTAGAACGCGGGGAAAATCCTCGCAAAAAGAACCTCGATGCCGCAAAGCCCAATCGCAATCACGATCGTGATGGCCAGCGATTCACGGGCGGCTTTTCGCAGTAGTCCATTGTTCATGCGAAAAACCTACCTGTAGAAATCCTGGAATAATGCGGAGAGGTCCGGTTCCTCGATGCTCAAATCCGCGATGGGCTGCGTATTGCTCCAGCGTACGAGTTCCATCGCCGATCCGATGAGTTTGCCGCGCCACCGCTCCGGGCCGCATTCAAAAACGTCCACGATTCCGGCCAGTTCCCTGGTCGTCTCTGGAGCGTCGCCCTTCCAACGCAACGTTACTACGCGCCGGGCCTTCGCTCGCAACCCTTCAATGGTCTCGTCGGCCACGATGCGCCCCTCGCGAATGATCGCGACACGTTCGCAGAGCCTTTCGACTTCGTCGAGCGTATGGCTGGAAAGAAAGACACAGCTTCCGCCGGCGGCGAGGCCGCGCAGCTCGGCGTATAGTTTGGTTTGCATCAACGGGTCAAGTGACGCGGTCGGCTCGTCGAGGATCACCACTGCGGGACGATGAGCAAGTGCAAGAATCAGACCCAGCTTCTGGCGCATGCCGCGCGACATGTTCTTGACGCGAACGATCGGGTCGAGGTCAAATTCCCCGACGAGGCGGTTTGCTTCGGGGGTGATATCGCACCGTCGAATCAGCCCGATCAGATCGATCGCGCTTCGAGCGCTCAGCCAGGGATACAGCCGCAAATCGCCAGGAAGGTATCCGACTTGCGCTTTTACTTCCGTGCTTTGGGTCCAGCAATCTCGGCCAAGAATGGTCGCGGAGCCCGACGAAGGCCGTAGCAATCCCAGCAGGACGCGAATGGTCGTGGTCTTGCCCGCTCCATTGGGCCCGAGGAATCCAAAAATGGCCCCGCGCGGAACGGCGAAGCTGACCCTTTCGACCCCGACCCGCCGGCCATAGCTCTTGGAAAGCTGCGTAATCTCAATCGCGTTCACGACTCGATTGTCGATTGGCGATTGACGATTGTCGAATTATCTCGCATGGGTGGCAATTGGACTTCCGCATTCGGGACAGATCCCCGAGACATTTTCATGCAGGTCATACGCGCATTTCGCACATAGCCCGCACTTGATTCGTTGATTTCGTCCATAGCGCTCACGCAATCGCCAGCCAATTGGATAAGCGGCCAATAACAACGAAGGCCACCAGACAGAAAAAGAGACCATTGTTTGAGGCCATAGACCTCCGTTCGGAGGATCCGGAGTAGTAGTAGGAAACACGTCTTCACCTAGTGGTTCGACACGACCAAAACTGCGGGTAACACGGTGCGTTTGCCGATCCTTTTTCCGGG